>ORJL011237261.1_pt1 | contig 278653 bp, 304 predicted proteins | sample 1779941 | NCBI WGS metagenome assembly ORJL01 (sample SAMEA104232317, study PRJEB22302) | groundwater metagenome | biome: forest; feature: aquifer; material: groundwater | place: USA | collected 2011-08-07 | depth 5.8 m | reverse complement strand
GTATTTGATGACGTATGGCTGGTCTTTGGTGGTTGTGGTGGTGATTGCGTCGGGTTTGGTGTTGTTGGTGGGGGCGCCTCCGACTTCGGTGTTGTGTCAGACGAAGGGGTCGCATTTGTCGGTGTCGAATCAGTCGTTTCACGAGGCGGCAAGCGGTCTGACGGCGTGGGAAATGAAAGTCACAAACATCAGCGGGCGGAGATTGTCCAGTGTGAGTGCAGGGCAGGCGCCGGTGTGGGAGCCTTCGATGGGAAGTCCGCTGGCAACTGATGTGGAGATTATGGATTCGGGCGGGAGTTCGTTGGTTTCTTTGGCTCCTGGGCAGGAGTTCGTTTTGAATATTAAGGTGCCGGCGTCGGGTAGTGTTTCTTCGGGTCGGCAGTATCGGACTTCGTTTGCGCTGCAGTTTTATGACGGGACTTTTAGCCGCGAAGTGGATTTTGCGTGCGTTGGAAAACTTTTGGGCAGCGCAGCGGTGACGCCGCCGGTTTCGGACCTGGACAGTGATGGCATTCCGGATGCAACGGATCAATGTGATACCGGCCCATTATCCGGCCCCTGTGTGCCCGCATACTTTTGTTCAAGCAATAACTCGGTTTCGAATCAGTGTACGCTCGATACTTCAGGGGGCCTGCAAAACGGGTGCAAGATCATTTCTCAACTCCCCGCTTGCGGTGGAGTCAATTCGTGCAATGTATTGACGGGTCAGTGCAATCCGCCGAGTTCTTCGTGCGGAAACCCGTCAGGCACCATTACTCCGCCCGAACAGTGTGATGGCGGGAATTTGAATGGCCAAACCTGCACAAGTTTGGTGGATCCGCAAAGCCAAGGCGTTGGGAATAGCAATTATACGGGTGGAACGCTTTCCTGTGTCAGTTGTAATTTTTGGACGCTTCAGTGTACGCGGTGCGGCGATGGCTCGTGCAACGGCAACGAAACTACGGCCAATTGTCCGGTTTCAAGTGGCGGCGATTGCCAGGCGTCAACTGCGGGGTTGGGTCAGGCATGCGGTGGCGCGACTGGATGTCAATCGGGTCTTCAGTGCGTTGGCGGCGTGTGTCATCCGGGTTGTTATCCGGATAATTGTGGTTCTGGCGTCCAATGCGTGAGCGACTCGGATTGTTCAGATGCTACCGCGTATTTCTGTTACAATGGAACGTGCAGCAATTTGTCGGATTTGGGCGAGCAGTGCAGTGGTCCGGGTTCACCGGGTGCAGACGGAGTAATTTGCGGCTCTGACGGCTCCTATCATGCAGACTGCAGTCCGGATCCTGTCATTGATGGCGGTGGTTGCAATGTGGGGCAGCCCTGCGTGGCTGGTTCTTCGGATTGTATCGGCGGTAGCACGTGCCAGCAGTCAGTTCCGGGAACGGGTCAGGGCGGTGGCGTCTGCACCGATACTAACTAGCGGAATTGCACTTTTCTTAATTCGGGAATTGTTTGCAGAGAATGCAAAAACAGAGGCCTATTTTTTTTGATTTTGTTTCGTGTGTCCGGCTTTGCACAAAAAGCAGTTTGAATTCCGGATTGCCGTGTCCGAGAATTCGAATGATTCAACTGCTCTTCAAAGCCGGTCTGTGTGAATTTTTTTTACAGTACAAAAAACAGTACGAACAGCGGAACGAACAATACTGCCCACACGATTTTGTTCCATGCGAATACTTTGGCGCCATCGAGGGGCCCGAAGGGAATAAGGTTGAACAGGGCCAGGAACAGGTTGATCTGTGCGGAGATAAAACCAACGAGTCCAAGCATGGGTTGAATCGTGCCAATGGCTACGGATAGAATCAGGAACACAATTGCAATGAGGACATTGGTAACGGGTCCTGCCACTGAAATGATTCCATTCTGCTTTTTGCTTAAGTGAGCGCCCATAATGTACACGGCACCGGGGGCCGCAAAAACCATTCCTAAAAAAAATGCCATGCCGAGTGCGAGCAATAATCCAGCGGGCCATGCAAAGAATTCGGCGTGCGCGCCGTATCGGATCGCCGTGTACTTGTGGGCGAGTTCGTGGAGAATAAAACCTGTGCCCGTGGCAACGAGGGCGACAACCAGCGAAAATAAAAAGTTCTGGGGAAAAGCGAGTTCGCCAAAATTGTCTTTGGCAACCCAGCCGAATGCAAGGCTTACCACGAGCCAGGAGCCGACGAGTTCGATGATTTCGCGCTGGTTCATAGACGGATATTTTGATATGGAACTCCATTAAAAACCGGATGATGGGTTTTGAAAAATTTCGAAGAATGTCTTGTCCGGGAAGAAAAGTGCAATCGGTTAAAGAGCAAAAATTGATTTTTTTGGAAGGTGGATAAGTGGTTCGCTTTTTGTCGGAATTTTGATTTGTTCTTAATCCGTTTTTGGGATTCTTGTGTTATGGGTGTTTTGAAATCGCGCCGGGCGCAGGTCTCCGTTGAAATGATTATTGTGCTGGCGGCCGTGGTGGCGTTGGTGCTGTTGCTCGTGGGTCAGCTGCAGAAAACCGGGACCGACGCGGCGGATCGCGTGTCCAAAAAAGCCAATGATATTTTTGAAAAGATTGATGACATCAAGTGAACCCGTTTCTTTTTGTTTCAAAACCAATTGAAGAGGATGCAATTGAAAAAGGAATCTTCGCGTGCCCAAATATCGCTTGAATTCCTGCTGATTTTTGCGGCACTGGTGGCGTTTATGGGATTGTTTGTTCCTGTTTTTCACTCGGTGCTGGATGAGTCCTTGTTTGCATTGGACCTGCTTCGCGCACAGCATTTTGCGGATTCCTTTTCCACCGAATCCTTTGATTTGCGCGTTCAGGGGGCTGGTTCGTTTGCAACCGTTCCCGCGTATCCGCTCTCTGAATGGAGCGTTTTGGTTTCAGGTCCGCGTCTGGGGGTGACCGTTTTTTCGAAATCAGGCCGATCGCGTGTATTAACGCGTGAACTTGGAGTAGCATCGCAAGACGCAGTTGCTGTGTGGTATTTGGATCACGCCGCGTCTTTTGTGCTGCGAGTCGAAAATGGTTTGCTAACAGTAAACCAGCAATCGGATATCGTGGACCCGTAGCGATTCATCCACGAACTCCATTTCGGAGGAAACCGCGCAGGAGTTTGAAACCAAAGGGCTTTGAAAGACTTCGTCGTTGACCGAAATTTCAAATCCTTGAAAGGGAAATGCCAACCTGGTATCGTGTTTCATTTCTTCGATTTCAAACTTTCCGTCGAGGCTCCAGAGGAGTTCGAGGTCATGGATTTTTTGAATCGTCATTAATTCGTTAAAGCGGGGCTGTGGTTGTTGGGGGGTCATGGAAAGAATAAGAAGGACCAGCAGCAGGATGGCCAGTATTGTGTCGAGTAAAAGGAGAAATCCTTTACGCATGGCAAATCACCGTGTGCAGGAGCGCTTTTTGCGTGCGCATTCGCACTACGCGCTCTACGGCGGCACAATTTTTTTCGACCCGGTTTTGGTCGAGGATTGTTTGGGTCTCTCCGTTAAAAAAAGTGAGTTGGATTCGCGTGAAAAAAAATCGCGAGTTCACTTGGCTTTCGCGAACTGCAAAAAGAAGGGTTTCGTCGAGTTCGTTGGCGCGAACGCGGTGTTTATTCGGGTCTTGGAGTGCGCTTCCAAGGTAGGGTGCTGTTTCGTTTCGGTTTTTAATCAGGCTGTCGGTGAGAAAAATCGCGGTTTGCTGGTTTTGCCATTTTGTCTGGTGCTGGGCTTGAACCTGTTCGAGATGATGCGCGTGGAGTAGGAACAGGTAGAGCAATAGAACGCTTCCAAGAATCGAGATGGAGGCTTCAAGCGAGAAGGCTATGCCGCGTTGGTTAATCGAAATAGTGGTCAAGGGTTTGTACCTCCAGAATGGTGCGGGGTCCGGTTCGGATGATGGCGATGTCGGGGCTTATCGTGTACGAGGCTGTGTCGTTGGAATCAAGTGAGCCAATCTCATGGGCGCCTCGCGGAGCACAGTTTCCGATTTCGAGTGTGGGTGTTCCAAGTGTGTTGGCAAAAAGCGTGTTGGAGATCAGGGCGCATTGGCGTGTTTCGCTTTGGTGGTTTAACCTGGTTTGGTCGTCTTGCACCGCGTGCCGGATTCCGAGGGTTGCGGTTAAGAGCAATCCAAAAATTCCAAGCATTGCCGCGAGTACTAAAAGGATTTCCAGTGCCGCTTGGCCGTTGCGTGAATGCATCAGCGAATCCTCGTTTCTTCGAATCCAATCGGAATAATAAAAAAGCCGGTGTTCTCCCCCGCTTGTATTTGGGCAGCAATGACGCGTGCAAAGTTGTGTTCTCCAACAAAGCTGACGCTGGTCATGACGCGTGCTGCAGGCAAGACAATTTGAAGAACGCGTATTCGATTCCAGACTTCCGCGTGTGTCAGGGGATCTTGGGAATTGTTCCCAATGGAGTTGTAGTGGTTCGGATTGACATTGACCGCAAAAAACTGAAGGCTTGGGTTTTGGGTTTCAAGATTTTGAAAGGCGTTGTAAAGGGATTCGGACAGATAGGCCCGGGTTTCTTCCGCGGTGTATCGGCGTTCCAGTGCCGTATCCAGGAAGTGGCGGACTAGGAAGTCGGTGTTGTGCTCTAATAGGGTTCGTTCGAATGAGAGTTGTTCGATTTCAAGTGCTTCGCGTTTCGCGCGTTCAAGCTGGGAATTGGTTTTGTTTAATCCGCTTTGTTGTTCAAAGAGAATCACAAAAAGAACCAGCAGGAGAACAACGCTGAAAAAACCGCTTGAGTGCATGGAATATGGATTGGTATTGAATTGTTTTTGACGCAGCGTTTTTTTCGTCAAAAGCCGGAACACGCCAAAAACCGCATCTTGTAATCGAACAAAAAGGGTTTTGACGATCGGAAGGTTTAAATTCTTTCTTCCAAAGTATTCTCTTGGGTTCATTGGTTTTTTCGCTAACCGATGTTATTAGCATTAACGATTTTTCGCGCGCGGATATTGACGCAGTACTTGAGGCTGCTGCGCGCATGGAGTCCTTGCCGCCGGAGCAAAAGCGTACGCTTTTGGCCGGAAAAATCTTAGCAACACTTTTTTTTGAGCCGTCTACGCGTACGCGTCTGAGTTTTGAATCCGCCGCGCATCGTTTGGGAGCGTCGGTGATTGGTTTTGCCGATCCGGCGGTGTCTAGTTTTTCCAAAGGGGAAACCCTGAGTGATACCGTGCGCGTGGTGGAAAGCTATGCGGATTTTTTGGTGATCCGGCATTTTATTGAAGGAGCGTCGCGTCGGGCCGCGGAGGTATCCAAAAAACCCGTGTTGAATGCGGGGGATGGTGCGAATCAGCATCCGACTCAGACATTGGTGGACTTGTTTTCCATGCAAAAAGCCTTTGGAGCGATGGATGGTTTAAAGATCGGCTTATTGGGGGATCTTAAGTATGGTCGCACCGTGCATAGTTTGGCGCTGGCGTTGCGGCATTTTTCGGGGATTGAATTGTTTTGCGTGTCGCCAGAGTCTTTGGCCATGCCCAAAGAAATTTTGCAGCGCGTGTCCGGTACCGTGCGATGCCATGAAACAACGGTGCTGGAGGATGTAATTCCCCGGCTTGATGTATTGTATGTGACGCGGATTCAAAAGGAGCGTTTTCCGGATGAAATCGAATACAATAAGGTGAAGAATCTGTATATAGTGGATTCCAAAGCGGTTTCGGATTCGAAGGATTCGCTTAAAATCATGCATCCGCTTCCGCGGGTGAATGAGGTTGCAGTCGAATTGGATTCGTCGCAAAAGGCGTTTTATTTTGCACAGGCGGCCAATGGCGTGTTTGTGCGCGAAGCCTTGCTGCACCTGCTTTCAGGGGTGAAAAAGTAATGGCGGCATTGGAAGTTCGGTTGTTCCCGATTGAAAATGGAACTGTGCTGGACCATTTGCCGGTGGGGACTGCCAAAAAGATCGTGGATATTTTGCGGCTCGACCATTCCTCCGGTGCGGTAACGATTGCAATTAATACGGAGAGTAAGCGGCTGGGGCGAAAGGACCTTATTTTTATCGAGAACCGCGTGTTGACTCCTCTTGAAATCGAAAAGATTGGTTTGGTGGCGCATGGCGCGACTTGGAATGCGGTGGAGAATCGGGACGTGGTGTCTAAAAAAATAATTGCCCTCCCTGCGCGCGTCGAAGGAATTGTGCAGTGCCTGAATGTGAATTGCGTGTCGAATCGCGATCGTATTCCAGCCAAGTTTCGGGTGTTGGAAAAGCCCATCCGGGCCCATTGTCTGTACTGTGAGCGCGTCATGTCGGGAAGCGAGATTCAGTCGGCGATTCGCTGAATTAAGAGCATGGCGCGGAACGTGTGTTTGAAATTTATTTTGGATTCGTCTTTGGAGACGGATTGGTTCAAATCGTAACCGAAAATAAATGAAACAGGGGTGATTCATTGTTTTCAGGATTCGAATGGAAGGGGGTGCGTTTTTCTTCGCGCATCATGAATGCTTCGGGTCCGCTGTGTACCTCTGAAAACGAACTTTTTGCGATTGGTCAAAGCGCATCCTGTGCATTGGTAACCAAGAGCATGACGCTTGCGCCCAGAGCGGGGAATGACCGTCCCAAGTATTTTGAAAGCGAATTCGGAAGCATTAACAGCAATGGGCTGGAAAACCCCGGGTTTGAAAAGTACTGTGAATTGATTCCGCGTCTAAAGGAATTCCATAAGCCCGTGGTGGCCAGTTGTGTGGGCTTTAAGGCGGAAGAGTTTGAGGTCATGCTTAAAGCCCTTGATTTTGCGGGGGCTGATATCATCGAAGCTAATTTGAGCTGTCCGAATATTCCGGGAAAGCCCCAGGTGGCCTATGATTTGGACACGGCGGAAGAATACTTGAAAGCCCTTCGGGCGGCAACGACAAAGCCCATCTGGATTAAGCTTCCGCCGTATTTGGAGGAGGTACACCGTTCGGAAATGGCAAAGCTGTTGTTGAAGCATCGCATCGACGGCGTGGTGCTCGTGAACTCGGTTGGAAATGCGCTCTGGGTGGATCCTGCGCGCGAGCAGGCGGTTATTAAACCAAAATCGGGTCTTGGGGGATTGGGGGGAAAATTCATTAAGCCCGTGGCGCTTGGCAATGTTTGGAGTTTTTTTCGCGAATTGCGGGACCGGATTCCGATTATCGGTGTGGGGGGCGTGTATTCGGGGGCGGATGCATTCGAATTTTTTCTCTGCGGTGCACAGCTGGTGCAGGTGGGAAGCGCCTTTAAGCGCGAGGGGACGGGTATTTTTGCGCGGCTGAATTCGGAGCTTGAAATGCTGATGCAAAAAAAGGGTTATTCGCATGTGGATGATTTTCGCGGGAAACTGAAAGTTGTGGAGTCGGAAGAGTATGGCTTTGGCGCGTAAAGCAGATTCTTCGTTTTCAGACTTTTCTGATTTTTTTCCGGATTGGACGGATGAAATTCAAAAAAATGGTTTTGCGCGGTTTGGAAACAAAATTGTTTTTTCAAACCTGTTCGATTCGCATGTGCATTTTCGCGTTCCGGGTGGTGAGCATAAAGAGGACTGGAAAACCGGTTCTGCGGCCGCGGCTGCCGGGGGCATTACGGGTGTTTTGGAAATGCCAAACACCAATCCCCCGGCGGTGAATCAATCCGTTCTGGATTTGAAAATCAAGACCGCGTCGCGTGATTCGTGCGTGAATTTTGGTTTTTTCCTGGGTGCTACCTCGGATAATACGCGTGAATTGAATTCGGCCGCGCCGATTGCAGGCTTTAAGGTGTACGTGGGTTCGAGTACGGGAAATTTGTTGGTTTCCAAGTCAAACCAAATCGAAACCGTGTTTCGCATCGCAAAAAAACGAAATCTGGTGGCGTGCGTGCACGCGGAGGATGAGGAAACGATTCAGCAAAACATGGTGCACGCGAAGCGCGGGGGCTGGAATCATGCGCGGTTTCATTCCAAGATCCGGACCACGGAGGCGGAGGCCAAAGCCATTAAAACCTGTATATCCCTGCAGGAAAAAATCGGGAATCGATTGCATGTGTGTCATTTGTCCAGTGCGGCGGGACTGGAATTGATTCGCGAATCCAAGGAAACTGGCAATGCGCTCCTTTCCTGTGAGGTGTCGCCGAGTCACTTGTTTTTATCCGAAGACGATTCCGAAAAACTGGGAAACCGTCTCAAAATGAATCCCGCGATTAAATCGAAATCGGACCAGTCGGCCCTGTGGAAAGGTCTGCGGGAGCGCACGATTGATGTCATTGCCACGGACCACGCCCCGCACACGCTAAAAGAAAAAAACAAACCTTTTTTCGATGCACCGAGTGGTCTTCCGGGCGTTGAAACGCTGGTTCCGTTGCTGCTGGATGCAGTGCATGCTGAAAAATTATCTTTTCTGGATATGGCGCGCTTATGTAGTCAAGATCCGCATCGCATTTTTGGGCTTGCACCAAAACCAAATTGTTTTTCGATCGTGGATCCGGCTCAAAAATGGGTGGTGCAATCCGCGCAGTTGCATTCGAAGTGCGGCTGGTCTCCGTTTGAAGGATGGGAACTGCGCGGGCGCGTGGAGGAAACAATCGTGAATAATAAAACAGTGTTTCAGAATCAGAAAGTAATTGAATCAGCGGGAGGAGTGGGAAAATGCTTCTAGCGGATCGGCGTGCGTTTTCAGCGCAGTTATTGGAAGCCGGAATTCTTCAGTTCGGCGAATTTACGCTTAAAAGCGGCGTGAAGAGCCCGTTTTATTTGGATTTGCGTTTAGTGCCTTCGCATCCGAAGTTATTGCGCCTTGTCGCATCTCGATTGGTGCAGCGGGCTTCTGGATTGCGGTTTGACCGCGTGTGCGGAATCCCGCTGGCGGGTGTTGCACTGGCAACGGCATTTGCGCTGGAGTCGGGTCGTCCGCTGGTGTTGGTCCGCAAGGAAGCCAAAGCCTATGGATTGCAAAAGCAGGTCGAAGGTGTGTTTGAATCCGGTGAAACCGTGCTGGTGATTGATGATGTGGTGTCAAGCGGTGCCAGTAAGCTCGAGGTGGTGGTGCCTTTGCAGGAATCCGGTTTGTTGGTGCGGGATTTTGTGGTAGTGGTGGACCGTGAAACGGGTGGAAAGGAAGAGTTGGCGCAAAAAGGATTTGGCTTGCATTCCTTGTTGACGGTGCGCGAATTGTTGTCGGACGGGTTGGCAGTTGGAAGAATTTCGCAGTCGCAGTTTGATGCGGCGGTTGATTTCTTAAAATTGCAGAATGCAAAAGTGTGATGGGGGATTCGTCATGTCTTTTTTGGCTCAATGGCATCGGCGTGTGAAAGTGACGGGCTCTGTCTCGTGCCTCGGGTTGGACCCGGTCTTTGAGCGCATCCCGGTGAAGAAGGATTCTGTGCAGGAAACGATTGAACAGTTTTTGGTTGGGGTCCTCGAGTCGGCGGAATCGGCTAATGCACTGCCGTCCGCGGTGAAACCCAACATCGCGTTTTTTGCCCAGTATGGGTTCGATGGTCTGCATGCATTGGCGCGTGTGATTGCCGTTGCGCACGAGATGAACCTGGTGGTGGTGCTGGATGCCAAGCGCGGCGATATTGGTGCCACTTCAGAGGCGTATGCCAGAGAGGTGTTTGAGGTCTGGAAAGCGGATGGAGTCACGGTGGCGCCGTATATGGGGTTTGATTCGGTGTCTCCTTTTCTGGAGGCCGCGCAAAAGACTGGGAAATGCGTTTTTGTTTTGTGCCGGACTTCAAACCCGGGTGCGAGGGATATTCAAAATTTAAAGTTAGCCGGCGGTTCGTTTTTGTTTAACGAAATGGCGAAAAAAATTGTCCAATGGGGTGCAAATTCGGATGGTAACTTGGGCGCGGTAGTGGGGGCCACGTCTAAGAGCGAATTAGCGGAGTTGGCGCAGTTTTTTGGGTCCCAAAAAACCCCGTTTCCGTTTTTGATTCCGGGGGTTGGAGCTCAGGGCGCCAAAGCGAGCGATGTATTGCAAACGCTTTCAAACGCCGCATTTCCGGTTTCAAATGCGTTGATTAATTCGGGGTCCGCGATTTTGTATGCGCATGAAAAAAACAAGCAGGTTTCCTCCGGACGGGCGGTTCTGCAGGCATTGCAATCGCATATCCTTGAAACAAAAATTGAATTCTGGGAAAAAACGCAATTGTTTTGAGGGGATTATAAAAAAATAGAATGGGGCGTTTGCCCCGTATTTTGTTGATTTAGCAGCAACCGGGTCCAACCATTTTGACATCACCTTGTACAAGATATATTGCATGTCCGATATATAAATCCCATCGTACAAACCCGTTTGGATTCGGGTGTGGTGCGGGGAGTATCTTCGCTGCTCCGCTATGTTTTGGTGCGGCAGCAGGACTAAGGCATGCAGGTTATATAGATTTTATCTTGCTCTGCTTTGGTGTTGGCGCCTCTTTTTTTGCAGGTATTGGATAGAAAATGCTGAATCGGTTCTTTTTTTGCGCAGGTGGCGTGCTAACTTTTTTCTTGCTTTGAGGATTTTGCGGGCGCGCACAATGTCCTGATGCTGAACACCCAGCCCTGTTTTAATGCCCAGTTTTCGGTTGGTTTGGAAATCCACATACACGACTGAGCGGTTTTTGAGTGTCTGGTTTAGGGCGGTTTCAAGCCCATAGCCGACGCGATAAATGGGTTTAGCACTGCGGATTCCAAACAGCATTTCCCATTTTCGATTTCCCCGAAAGAGTGGCTCGAGGGCTTTCATGCGAATGGCCCGCTGGCCGGTTAAGTTCGTCGAATCAAACATGACGCTTCCAAGAACCATGTCGACTTTTTTTTCGCGTTTCTCAAGCAGGGGGGTGATCAGTGCTTTAACCTGTGCAAACCCGGGTGGCTGCAAATCGGCGTCCAGTGTAACCAGAACAGTTGCCCCAAGATTCCGGGCGTGTTTGGCACCGGCAAAGAAAGCAACCGCTTTTCCCCTGTTTTTTTGAAGCGGGATAACCCTCGCCCCGTTTTGTCGGGCAATCGCTGCGGTCCGGTCCGTGCTTCCGTCGTCTACGACCAGCAAATGGTCAAACAGAGGCTGTTTTGCCGCGGGGTGTTGGTTTAGTTTTTGAAGACCCGCAACGAGTATTCCAATATTGGATTCTTCGTTATGAGCCGGTACGAGAATTACGATTTTGGGCGGGTCATTCATGCGGATTTCACTCTTTGCAGGCGTTATTGTATTTCTTCATAGTATTTTTTCATTAGCAATGCGTCTTCTTCGATATTGGGGCTTTCGCAGACAATGCGGCCGTGCACTCCGAATTCGTGCAGGGTTTCCAGCAGCCACTTGTAATTGAAATCGTTTTTCGGATCTTGGAGCACCAAGTGATTCTTTTCACCTTTCGTGGAGTACGCGATTCCGCTTACGTGCATATGCAGGTTTTTCAACAGTTTTGAATCCGCTTTTTCGATTTCGGATACTGCTTTTTCGAAATCCGCTTTGGTTTTGAATCTCCCGTTTTCGCGCGCGTGCAGATGCGCGAAATCCACATACGGTTCAATTTGCGGGTTTTGGCGGTGAAGCTCGAGGAGTTCGGTGAGCGACCCGAATTGTGTGGCTTTGCCAGTGGTCTCGGGTTTGAGTCGGATCTGGATTTTGTTTTGGTGCATTGCATTCAGAATACTTTCAAGCGATTCAAGTACTTTGGCTGCTACTTCACTTTGCGTGCTTTTCATCATGTAGGCCGGGTGAAAGGTGAGTGCTTGCGCGCCGCACAACGCGCCCACGCGGGCCGATTCAAAAATGCGCGTTTCACTGGCGCGCTGTTTTCCTTCTTCGACTGAATTTAGGTTGATATAGTACGGGCCGTGCACGCTCAATTCAAGCGTCAATTTCTCGGCTTTTGTTCGAATCTGTTCCGCGGTATCGTTTCCCATGCGTACGCCGTGCACGAATTCGAGTTCCATTCCTCCAAGGCCCAGTGCCTTGACGCGTTTGAGTCCCGAAATCGTGTCGGTTTTGGGGCTTGAAACCGGTACTCCGGCCGTGGCAAAAGTCAAATGAGATTTCATAGCGATGTGCTCTTGTGCTTGTTTCAATTTTTGCTGGAAATTCGAGTATGAAGCAAATGAGGAATTAAATGACTTTAATTGTTTTGGTTAGGGTCTTTGTTTTGAAGTGGAAAGCCATTTTAACCCGTTTCTCGTTTTTCTTAGTGGGGTATGCGATGCTGTCAGAGAACTTGTTTGCCAAAAAAAAGGCGGAAAACCAGCTGTTCAAGGACGAATCCGTGTTGTATCCGGAGTTTTTGCCGGATGTGTTGCCGCATAGAGAGCGCGAAATCGAGGAACTGGCGTTGGCGCTTCGTCCTGCCTCCGAAGGAAAGCGCCCGCGGAATGTGTTTGTGTTTGGCCCGCCGGGTACGGGTAAAACCGCGTCGGTTCGCTTTGTGCTTAAGCAGCTGGAGGAGTATTCGGGTCGCGCCAAGGGTGTGGTATTGAATTGTTTTGAAGCCAATTCGCGGCACGCGGTGTTGTCCGAACTGGCTGCGCGGTTTGGTGCGATTGTGCCTCGGCGCGGCGTGGGGTCAGATGAAACCTTGGGGGAATGGGTTTCGAGTCTGCAAAAAAAGAAACTGCTGCCGATTGTAGTGCTGGATGAAGCCGACCAGTTGCTTTCAACCGAAGACGGTTCTGCCTTGTTGTATGACCTGCTGCGGCTTCCTGAAAAGCACGGTATTGGAATCGGCGTGATTGCGATTTCAAATGATTCGGAATTGTTGTCCAATCTCGATGACCGCGTTAAGAGTTCGCTTTCTCCGTCGATTCTTTCGTTTGGCGCGTATGCGCCGGTTCAATTAAAGCAGATTTTGCTTGAGCGTGCGTCTAACGCGTTTTTTCCAAATGCGGTTTCCGCGGATGCCTTGGATGTCATGGCGGGTCACGCTGCAAAACTGGGTGGTGATTGCCGGGTGGGGATTGAGTGTCTGTTGGCGTCGGGTCGCTTGGCGGAAAATGAGAATGCCGAGCAGTTGCTGTCGTCGCATGTACAGCGCGTGTTTGGAAAAATAGACCAGGTGTCGCTCGAGAAGCGTTTGATTTATCTGAATTCGAATGAAAGGGAATTGCTGCGCACGATTGCGCGCCATGACCTGAAGACGAGCGGGGACCTGTTCGCGTTTTACCAGTCGGAAGTCCCGCGTCCCTTGGCGGAGCGGATGTTTCGCTTGATGGTGGCCAAGCTGTCCAAACTGGGTTTGGTTGAAACCGAGGAAGTTCAGTCGGACGTGCGCGGGCGGACCCGCCAGATCCGGCTTTTGATTTCAAAGGAAAGGGTTGAACGCTTGAAGTAAGGCTGGCACCCACCGTTAGCTTTTTAAGAACCATCCCACCGAGTTATTAATCTGTTAATTGTAACCAGTTATATTTGGGGGTTTTGGAGTTGGCGGTGAAGAAGAAAAAGGCTGTTTTCAAGAAACCTGCAGCCACGAAAGCGGTTTCAAAAAAGAAACCGGTTTTGCGAAAACCTTTTGTTTCTGCGAAAGCGATTGCAGCTACCGTCAAGAAAGTGGCGCCAACCCGGAAAATCAAAAAGCAGGTGCGTTCCTTAAAGTCCGCCGTGGCCCAAGAAACAGAGCTCGGCAAAAAAACCCGAAAGAATATTCGAAAGGCCTTTGCGCGGGAAAAAAAGCAGGTGAAAAAAACCGCCCAGAAAACGGATTCTAAAATCAAGCGGGTTTCCAAAAAGACCGCGCTGTTGGATGACGAATTGGAAAAACTGAAAGCCGACATGGCGAAGCTGTCCCAAAAAAAGAAGCCCAAAAAGCAATTGAATGAGTATAATCTGTTTATGCGCCGGCAGCTGCGCGAAGGAAAAACTTTCAATCAGGCGGTTCGCCTTTGGAAGCAGGTGAAAAAGATTGAGAACGGTAGCGGCTCCAGGCGTGTGAAAGCAAAACCAGTACTCAAAAAAACCAAGACAAAACCCGTTGCCAAAAAAGTGAAGGCAAAACTCTCAGTCAAAAAGGGGAAGGCCAAGTCAATCGGCAAAAAAACAAAAATAAAGCCATTGAAAAAGAAAATTAAACCTGCATCAAAGCCGCGCGTGATGACCCAAACTATTGCCGGGAAAGTGAAGGTTAAGCCGAAGATCGTAACACGAACCGAGCAGGTGCCGGTGCGCGATGAACAACTGGGTGCGGATTTGGATCGTTTGGAATTGGAATTGAATCGTTTGAAGGAAGCCTCGCAGTCGGAGTTGGATCAATTAAAGGAAACCGCTCAAAGCGAACGGAATGAAAAAGAAGTGGCCTTAAAGCGGCTGGTGGATATGCATCAAAAATCGCGTGAAACCATTGAATCGCAGGCCAAAGCCCAATTGCAGAAAAAGGAAGAGGAATTAAAGCGATCTCAAGAAGCCTATCAGCGTGCACGCATGGCGTACGAAGAGCAGGCCAAAACCGAGTTGGAGCAAAAAGAAATCGAATTGAAGCGTCTGACCGAAGCAAGCCAGCAATCGCGCTTGTCTTTTGAGGAACAGTTGCGGTTGCAGCGTCTCAAAGCCGAAGAGGACCTGCATAAGCAGCGCATGAAGTTTGAAGAGGAATTAATGCGCCTGCGTCATGCGCGGGGCATGGAGAACCTGCGCGACGCTGAAAAACGTGCCGAAAAAGAATTGGCTCCAAAGGCCAAAGAAGCACCGCAAGAGGAACTTAGGGACGAGGACTTTCCGTCGCTTTCGGAGTTTGACTTTGCGTTTCCGCCAGAACCGGTTGTGGAAGTCAAACCCGCGGAGACGATTATGGTGCCGGGAAAAACCGTCGTGGTGTCTGAGCATTCCTTGTCGCCGCAGGAACTGGCGTACCGCATGCTCAAGCTCTTTTTTGAAGAGGTTACGCACACGGGCTTTAAGCGCAGCCTGTCGCTCGATGACCTGATTAACGCCTACAATTATTCATTGGCGCGCGTCTTAGAGCGCCATCCGAATGGATCAGTGCCGGGTCTTTCAAACGAAGAGGTCGCGTACCGGATTTCGCATCTGTACTTTTCCGAATTGGCGCGCATGAGTGTCAAGCGCCGGGCGGACCTCGATGAATTGCTTGAATCGTACTTTTACGTTCTCAATAAAATCGGCGGTCCAACGCAAAAAGCGAAGGAATCCAAGGAAACCAATGGAGTTCCGGTGAAAACTGCAACTTCAGGATCAAAATAATTCCATCGATTGAGTCGAATGGATTATTTTTTAATTCTCTTTTTTTAAATTGGAAAATAGCGTGCGCTTTTTTTTGTGGTGTTAACCTCATCATCGCCTACTGTAATGTATAGGGATTATTGCTTAAAATTATTGTTTTTTGGCGGTTTGCTATTGTTGTGGTTTTATAGGATTGCCCCCACTAACAGGATTACAAATATTCCTGCTGTGTTTAGCAGGAATGACAGTATTGCAAATGTTCTTGTTGAAATTGTTGATGATGCTGCAAGCAGTGAAATGCCTATCTCGTCTGGCAATGGAGATGCAATTATGATTCCTCCCAGGACTGGAGCTAAATAATTCCTTACTATTGGCGGAACTCGTGTTCTTATCTCTTTGAATATTGGCTCTTCTGACAAGTCTTTAATTTCATCAGAGAAAGAGTGTCTAATGAATTGGAAGATTAACAAATCCCCGATTAATGCGCCAAAACCGCCGACTAAACCTGCTAAAAGAATGTTTTGTTGTTGGGCCAGTATTAGCAGTATTGCTGTGGCCGGGGCCGCGGTGAAACCATAAACAAATAAGGCTCCTGTAATAAGTGTTCCAAAATATCCTGCTTGCAACAAAAGTTGCTGAATAAACAAAGAGCGCCCTTCCGAGAAAATAAAGTAAGCTACTGCAAAAGTCAAAAGCAATAATAAAAATTTTTTGTATTTTATTCGCAAAGTGGTCACCTCTTTATTTTTATCACACCTATTTTTTCATCAATTATTAAGTGAATGCAATAACCGCAAAAACCGAACAGTGCAAAGAAAAATGCTTTAAGAAAAGAAAGATAAAGCAAGCTTCCGAGAATGAATAAAAAAGCACTAAACTCTAAAAGTGCTCTCGTATTGTGGAATGGTTTATCTTTTCCTAAATCCCATGATTTTTGTTTCCCGGACAAGATATAATAAATAACCAGGGGGGCAAAAAATAAAGCAATTCTTTTTTTCACCGCGCTTACTTCATTTCTCTTGTCATTAGCGTGCGGAAAAAAGGCATCAATGTCTGGCAAAAAATTAGCATAAAGAAAAATAACAATTCCCATCAACAGCGGGCCCAAAACATGCTCTCCGACTAAAAAACCAGCAACCACATAAAAGATAGCCAAAGGCAAGATTATTCTCTTAAAACTCCACCTTATGAACCCAGAATGCTCTGCAAGCTCATCAACCACAAGCTTAGCATTGATGAAATGCGGCAGTGCGTTTTTCAACGCTGGTTTTTTCAATACATTTTTCACTAAGCGTCTAACCATAATAAAATTGATGTTTAACTATTTAAATGGCTTTCAGAACCAGTTTTATCGCTTCTTTTTCAAGTGCTGGTCAATTAGTTTGTTTATTATTTCGTCGTATGTTTCGCCTTTCTTTCCCAAACCCATCAGGCGGTCTCGTGTTTTCATTTCAAGCTGGACCGTGGTAGTGCCTGGTTTGAATGCTGTTTTATTACTTCTTCTGAAAGGAATTTGGCAAATGGCTTGTAGTCTTCTTCGTTTCCTGCCACTTGTGTTTCCATATAGGCAGCCCTTCTTTTCAACGGTATGTTTGTGAATGGGAATTCTTTTTGTTGCAACACATAGTTCATTAACAATCTTGCCATTCTGCCGTTGCCGTCAGCGAAAGGATGAATGCCAGTAAATTTTGTGTGGAACTTTGCCGCTAATTCCACTGGATGAATCAAGTTTTGGTTTTCTTCAAGCCATTGAACAAGTTGTTTCATTAAATATGGCACTTCTTGCGGCAGTGGAAATTCATGTGTTGAACCTCTGATATAGACTTTGACTGGCCGGTAAATGCCTTGGTATTGTTCGTAGCCAGAGATTTTTTCCAAAAGCAAGTAATGCAGTTGCAGAATCATTTTTTCTGAAAGTTTTTGGTTTATTTGCAGGTATTTGTCATAGCGGTCAAGGCAGGCGTTGAGATTTAGTGCTTCCTGTTCCTCGCGGTCAATTCCAGTAACTATGATGTTTTTTTTCTCGTATTTTTTGATTTCTTTCTCTTGCCCAATTATTCTAAAAGTTTCGCTGTAAGTTAAAGAGCTTCCCTCGATTGCATTAGAATCTGTAATAAATGTTATTCGCTCTCTTCTGGTAAATTCTTCCCTTTGGGCTTGCGTTAATTTCTTCAGAAATGCCTTTTTGTTTTCCGCGGCTTTCTGCAATTCAAGCGCTTTTTTGTTTGAAATGAATTCTGTTAATGGCTGGACGAGAACCAAATGGTTTTTGCGTTTGCATTTCTCTTTCAGTTCCTCAAAAGCTGACAACAATTGCTGGTGGGATGGTTTTTCTGGCCCAAAATAAATGCTTTCTTTAACCCATTTTTTGCCAATTTTGAAAGACTCTTCAAGGTAATAATATTCTCTCCCTTTAACCTTTCTCGAAATTATATTGCTCATACTGAGTTATCACTGGGAAAGGTATTTAAACATATTCCAGTGATAACTTGTCGTTATCACTCAAACACCACAAGCTTGCTGTTTCAGTGATAACTTGCTAAGAGTTAGGCTAACAAAAATTCGGAAAATTGTCGGCCTAAAATTCCTTGTCCACGTTTTTGGACATTTTTTGCTTTTTCGGACAACTTCTTATTTTTGAAGCAGCCAGATTGTTCTGTGCTAATCGGGTCAATTAGTTTGTATAAAACTCAGATTAATTTGTTGTTTGGCAATGCTCCGTTCAATTAGTGCTAACACCGTCGCTTTTTCCGTTGTTAACGTCATCATCGCCTACTGTAATGTATAGGGATTATTCCTTAAAATTAATGGTTTTTGATGGAAAATCATGGACTGAAAAGTTTCTGTAAGGATGGCTTCTTGTTTTTCAGTTTCCAATGAACGACTGCGATGAATAACCACATCAATGCCAGAACGCCGATGTACCCATAAATTGCTTCGAATGGTAATCTAAGGCCCCACCCAAGATCGTAGATTAGACCAGTTGTGGAAATAAAAAAGGGCCATACTATGAGTATATTTCGGGTTATGCGAAAAAGGATAGCATGAATAAGGCCGCCCATAAAATGCCCCATGTACAAAAGAGAAATGGGCTCACCGTATGCAACATGGTGAAGAGCAAAGAATGCTGCCGCAATAAGAATAGCCGGTATCACCCCGAAAGCTTTTTCAAATCTCATCTGAACCCAACCATGGAAAAATATCACAAAAAAAAGACCTGACGCAATCTCAAACAGTATTATGGGTAAAAGTTCCATGAAAGAAGGGATTGTAACATTAATCATTCCAGGCTTGGCTAATACTAAAAACGAGATAATAAGACCCAATAACAAGCTCTTCTTCCAATGTTTTTTGCTTATCCCCATCTCAGAGAGTGGTCGCTTTTTCACGAGGCTGTTATATGCTACTGGAACTAGTATGCCAAGAATAAACATTGAAACGGGAACCCCTACACTATCTATTGGAACTATCTTCATAGCTGTGTAAAGGCCTGCGACTAAGATAAGAAAAGAGATAAGGACAATAAGTAAATCCATTGATGGCTGAAATCTAAACCACGGAAAGTCTCTCAATTTATCAGTATAGAAAATTAACCTTTTCATAATAAATTATCACTCAAACTTAATTTAATACTCTTTCCGAAGGTGAGCCCATGAATTTCTGCCAACAACTATTAAACGAACATTTTATTCGCTTTACCGCTTGAGTTTGAGTTATAATAAAGTTTTTGTAAAATTTATTTAACTTGGTCTTGCGTCGTCATCACCTGCTGAAATTGGTTTTCATCTCATTATCCCCGAAAAACAATTTCAACCGCGTCGCGGTGTTTGAGTTCGTGATCTTTGCCGACGTTTTGTTTGGTTTTGACGTCAATCGCTTTGATGAAGTTATTTCCGATGTCCGAGTGAAGCTTGAATGCAAAATCAAGTGCCGTGGATTTGGGCGGAAGCAAAAAGCAATCAGCCAAAATTCTTCCCTGCGAGTCCGCGAGCTTGTGAACTCCCGCCGGGAACACGGCGATGTATTTGAGCACGTCAAACACGGTTTTTTCTAAAACGTTCTGAACGCCCGTGGATTCATACGTTTTGAGTACGGTTGAATCAATCATATCGAGGAGTTGTTTTTGTTTTTCGTTTAATTCCGTTTTGGGTTCAAAATGACTGTCACCGGCTTCGTATGAAATGAATCCTTGTTTGGCGGCTTTTTTGAGTGCGAGCTCCGCAAATCCCGAGCAGGGTACAATCAGCAGGTGCGGGTATTTCGCGCGCATGCGCGCAATGTTTTCTTTGGCGGTTGAAATATCAATTTTGTTGGCCGCAATCACAATCGGTTTGGTAATTTCGCGTAGCGAAGTGGCGAATTTTTTTTTGTCTTCGTCGGTCCAGTGGAGTGCTTTTTTTTCCGCAAGGCCGCTTTGGTGCATGGCTGCGTCAATGGCGGTTTCTGTTCCGCCAATGCCGCTCATGGTTTGCGAGAGGGCTGTGACGAATTTTCCGCGGTCGGCATAGGGTTGGTTTTGGAGTTTTCGCCAGTTTTTGTCGAGGATTCCATAGAACCACCAGTCGATTTCGTCTTCAAGGAACTGGATGTCCGCCGTCGGGTCATGCGTTCCGGCGGGTACTGGGTTTCCGGTGGCGTCCGTGGAACCGCTGGCATCAACCACGTGAATTAACACATCTGCGCGGGAGAGATCGGACAAAAACTGGTTTCCGCGACCTTTGCCTTCGTGCGCGCCGGGCACAAGTCCCGCCACGTCGATTAATTCCACGGGTACGCGCCGGATGCCGTCTTTGCAGTAGCCCGTGCGCGGCGTGCATTGGACTCCGAATTCTTTGTCGACGCATTTGACGCGTACAAACCCGATGCCGCGGTTGGGTTCAATCGTGGTGAAGGGGTAATTAGCAATGGCTACGTCGATCATGGTGGCGGCGGCGAAGAAACTCGACTTTCCCGATGAGGGTTTTCCAACAATTCCGATTTGCATTTAGAATGTCACTATCGAATATCGTTACCTAAACGGATTTAATACGGTGTTATGTTGCCTGAGCTCAAGTGCATTCGCGCAAGGTTTTAATCTTCTTGGGTGTGAATTGATTTGGATTGATTGAAATGACACAGTTGTGGACGGAGAAGTATTTTCCTTCCTCGTTTGAATCGCTCGTGGGAAATTCGGAGATTGCACGCGAGGTTTCAAACTGGGGGCTGGAGTGGAACCGGACGGGTAAGGGAAAACCCCTGTTGTTTTTTGGCCCGTCGGGCTGCGGAAAAACCGCGTTGGCGCTTTTGGCGGCTAAGTCGTTTGGCTGGTCGGTCTTTGAATTAAATGCTTCGGATATTCGCACCAAAGATGTGGTTGAGCGGGTGGTTTCCGCGGCAGCGGCGAATTCTTCTTTTTCCGGTGCGCGTCGCCTCGTGTTATTGGATGAAATTGACGGTCTGCAGGCGCGTGCGGATCGGGGCGGTATGTCAGCCGTGCTAGCGGTTCTAAAGGAGGCCAAAAATCCGGTGATTTTAACCGCTAACGATATTTATGACAATAAGCAGATGGCTGAGATCCGGAATTTTTGCCGAAAACTGGAGTTTAAAAAACCGAATTATTTGAGTGTTGTTTCGCGTTTACGCGAAATCTGTGAACTGGAAGGAATCGATTTTGATTTGGAGTCGCTCAAAGCCCTATCCAAAAGCGCGTCGGGGGATATCCGTTCGGCGCTGCTTGATTTGCAGTCGCTGTCTGCCGTGTCCAAAAAAGTCACTTTGCAGGATGTGAATGAATCGGGTTTTCGGGATCGGCCGGATAAGATTTTTTCAACCATGCAAAGGATTTTCCGGTCCCAAACCTCGTCTGAATCGGCGCGTGCGCGTTTTTCTTCCGAAGCGTCGCCTGATTTTTTGGCGCGTTGGGTGGAGGAGAATCTTCCGCTGGAGTTTTCCGATTCTTCAGAGCATGCGAGTGCATGGAATCGTTTAAGCCGCTCTGACGTTTTTTCGGGCCGTATCCGGCGGAGGCAGCATTACGGATTTTTGCGTTATAGTCTGGAATTGATGACTTTGGGTGTTGCGCTGGCGCATACAAAGCCCAAGCACGAGTTTATCATGTACCGTTTTCCGCAGTTGCTTCGGTTTTTGTCTTCGGCCTCGTCTGCGCGTGCCATGAAAAAAGCCCTGGGGAAAAAAATCGGAAAGAGAATGCATTCGTCTTCCAATGCGTTTGCGTCCAAGGATCTGGCGTACTGGAAGGTGTTTTTTGAATCCAAGCCATTGGCCGTTCGTTTGTCGGCTTCGTTTGACTTGTCTGAGGGCGAAATCGCTTTTTTGATGCAGTCAGATGCGGATTCCAAAAAGGTTCTTGAGGTGTTTGAGAAATCCCGGGTTTTGGCTCGCGCGCTCCGTTTGGCGCCGCATGCAGAACCCGATGCCTCGGATGAAACCGATTCTTCAAGTCCGGAGCTGGTTCGGGATTCAAAACCAGTGGATGATTCGCGTCATCAGACGCGGTTGTTTTAATCGGCTGGAAATCATTTTTGTTTTCGAATGGCTTTCCGGATCCTAAGCATTGTTTCGCGGGCTTTTCGGTGCTCCAGTGCCTCTGTTTCTGTTTCTTCGATTTTTTGCACGATTGCCGTTTTGTGTTCGCGTTTGAGTCTCACAACGAGTTCAAGGTCTGCATGTGGAATGATTTGTTTTTTCCGCAGAGTTCGGACGAGTGCGTTGGCGCCGACGGACTGGTCTTTAAGTGTCGCAATTTTTTGTTTGAGTTTTAGTTCGGATGTGCGGTGAAATGCAATGAATTTTCGAAGTGCGGCGCGTTGGGTGGGTGAGAGTCTCATATCTCCACTTCAAGTGCGGTGACTGGGATTTTGAGCCCGAAGTTTGCGCGGGTCTGGGCGTTCAGTTCGCCGAGAATTCCTGTTTTTTCGCCCAGTTGAACCTCTGCGCTTTTTCCGTTTTCAAAAGAGGGGTGCGTAACCGGTTTGAAGATTGTTTTGCGGTTCAGGTAGCGTGCCAGTGCTTCGGTCATGGATTTGATTTCAGTAAAGCTGGTTTCGCGGCTTGCGAGGACAATGCTTAGCGTAAGGGGTTCGCGTACGCCTGTTTCGCTTTTGGAGTCGAGTAAAACAGTGCGTCCGATTTCAAATATTTTTTGCGGGTATGGCGCATGCTTGTTTTTGGATAGGAATTCGAGTGCTTCGGGGTAGAGGTTTTTGCGGAATATTTCGTAATTTTGCGATACGGGATTTGAAATTTGTGCAAATCGGCCTTCTTTGATTCCAATGCGTCGGGTCTGTTTTTCAATGCTGGTTAAATTGTAGGTGAGTATTTCGGTGAGTCCCATTCCGATGCAGGCGTCGCGGGCGATTTCGGTTTGTTTGGTTTCGCTTTTTTCGTGTCCCACTACCGCTAATTGAACTCCGAGGGGTTCGATGTGGTTGTATCCAATGGAAATCAACAGGTCTTCAATAATGTCAACGGGGTGCAGAATATCCTGTCGATAGGCAGGGTAAGTCACTGCAAAACCGCTCTTGGTTTTTTTGGCGGAAAATCCGCTATTGGAAAAGAGTTTTACGATTTGTGAATCCGTGAGTGCAAGTCCGGTCATGGATAAAAGAAGCGGTTTGGGTACAGTCATTGTTTGAGTATCAAAACTCGGAGTTACAATCGGGCTTTTGGGAAATTCGGACCCTTTCGGGTATTGGATTTTCATGCTCTCAATTCTGCCGCCGCGGTCGGCGAGTGCCGTGAGCATGACGTTGAGTGCGGTTTGGCAGGTCTCGAGTTTAAATCCCGTGACTTCAACAAACAGGTTTTTGGTTTGTTCCGTTACTTTTCCGGTTAATTGGGAGTTGATGATGGGAGGCATGCTGGCGACTTGGTTTGCGGCGTCGATAATCATCGGGTAGAATGTAGTTCCTGCCAAGAGGTGCCCGAATTCTTTTCCTTTGGGGTGTTCGAGGAGTATTTCGCTCGGTCGCATCTTCGCTGTGAATTCAAGCGGCGTGAATTCGATTTCGGAGTCTTTGAATCCTTTGTAGCGCACGGGCATTTTCATTTGGTCAAAATCGTATAACCCGATGCCGGTTTCTTTTCTCCTGCGGCCAAATGTTTGGGATACTTTTTCCTGCAGCTGAATCATCTGGATGAGCATGTTTTCGGTGACGTGAATGTTTCGGACAATGGCGCACACTAGGATGGGTCGGACTTTTTCAACCGTTTTTTCAACGATCGCGGTTTGTTTTCCGGGTGTCACTTTGTATTTGGGGATTCCGGTTTGAATCCCAAGTCTGCTTTTGAGTTCGCGCGCGATTCCTTCGGCCGAATACAAGTCAGGCCGGTTGGTGTCGGAGGGGCTGCATTTGATGGCGTCGCCTTCAACGGAATCCAGTTCGGTTTTGGCAAATGCGAGTGCCTCGGCGAGTTCGTGCGCGTCTTTGAATTTTTTTCCAACGAGTGACTCGAGGTCTTTTTTGCTGATTTCAAGGGAAGGCATGTGAACTCATCTCTATAGGATTACTGCGCTTTGTTTGCGGAGCCATTGCAGGTCATCGCTGAATAAATACCGGATGTCTTTGATTCCAAGTTTAAGCATGGCGAGCCGGTCAATGCCGATTCCCCAAGCGATTGCTTGTTGTTTGATTCCGAGGTTTTGTAATATCTCGGGCCGGAACATTCCCGCGCCGCCCAGTTCGATCCATCCGATTTCGGGGTGCCGCGCATTGAGCTGCACCGAGGGCTCTGTGAAGGGGTAATAGGAGGGCACAAACCGAACCTCTTTCGCGCCTGCAAATTCTATGGCGAATTGCTTGAGCATTCCCAGCAGGTGCCGGAAATTGAGGTCTTCGCCGACAATGAATCCGTCCATTTGGTTGAATTCAATCAAGTGCGTCGCATCCACAATATCGGGGCGAAAGCAGCGCGAAATCGCAAAATATTTGCCCGGAATCGAAACGCCTGAAACGAGCTGCCGGGCGGAGTGCGCGGTGGCGTGCGCGGAGGGCATTAGCCGTGCGGCAATCGCGGGGTCCCATTGGTATTGCCATCCTTTGCTTGTGCTCTTGCCGCCGTTTTCGTGGGCGGCTTTGATGGCGGAAACAATTGGGGGGCCGGGTAATTTTCCGGTGGTGGGTTGTTTGAGTTGGTAGGTATCCGTCCAGCTTCGGGCCGGGTGGTTTTGGGGCTGAAACAATACATCAAAATTGTAGAACTCCTGCGTGATGAGCGGTGTTTCCATTTCAATAAATCCCATTTCAACCAGTTTTTGGCTGACTTTCCGAAGAAACTGCCCGTAGGGGTGTTTTTTTCCCATTGGTAGTTCGGGTACGCTTCCTTCCACGTTGTACGCGCGCTGTGCCGTGCCCAAAAGCAATGGAAGTGCTTTTGCTCCGTCGCTCGAAAGCCGGATGTGTTCAATGGAAGCGGTGTTTTCGTTTGCGAGTCCTCTTTTTTTAAGTTCTGCGAATGTGTGCTGCGTAATGGAATTCGTTTTTTGTTCTGCAATGCCGCGCAGTGCTTGTTCAAGTGCGTATTTTCCTTTGAGCAAGTCTTGTTCAAGTCCCGTGAGCGAAAGTTCGGTGCTCTGTTCTTTTTTTATAATGGAGATCCACGCGTTTGCTTTGGCAAGTCCCATGGCGGCGTTGAATTCGGATCGGTTCAATTGGCTTTTTTGGTGCACGTTTTCAAGCGATCCATTCCCGCCCAGCGCTGCCAGTGCTTCAATGAATAATTTTTCGGGCAAGGCGTTTGAAAGCGAGGACCTGCCGGCAGGTGACAGGGTCCACTGGGTTTTGGTTTCAAGGTTTCTATCCGCGAGTTTTTTTTCAAAGAGCCACACCACGGCGCGGCGAACCGAATCTTTGGGCAGGCCGCTTTTTCGCGCGATGTCGTCGATGGTTTGGTATTCGGTATCCGAAAGAACTGCCAGGGTTTTGCGTTCAATTTCGCTTAATTCGCGGACGGTTTGTTCCAGATTCATAGCGTTCAGTTTTGCAGTGGTTCTTTTTTTGATTATGGATTGTTCAGTGCATGAATTTAAAGTATCTTTCGAAGTCGCTGTCATTCCAGCGGATTGGTAATTTGGACTGCATGAAAGTTTGCAAAGTCTTTGGGTGTTTCGGTGACAATGTGTTGAATGTGGTGGCGTTGCATGGTGCAAACCAGTAATGCGTCCCAAAAAGGCGCGTTTTGGTTTAAGCTGATAGCGGCGGCTTGTCGGGTATCTTCGGCGTTATCGCTTAAAACCTCAAAGGAATCCAAAAAAACGGTGAGGTATTCGGAAAGCTGTTCGCGTGCCACTTTTTTCTTGGCGATGAGAACAGAGGAAAATTCGCGCAAATTTTGAAGAGAGATCACGAACTTGTTAGGATCTTTGGAAACGCGTTCAAGGAATTCTTTGGCTTTTTGGTGTTTGGATATATTGGTTGCGTCCACCCAATACACTAAAATATTAGTGTCAATCAGGGAAATGTCAGCGGTAGGCGTCGTCTCGGGCAAATTGGTTCACTCCTAGTTTGCTGTCTGCGTTTGCAAGTTCCGCTAACCGGCGTAGACTGTGTTTTTGTTTGAGTTTTTTTTCAAGCAGGGCAAGTGCCTCTTCAACGGTTTGCGAAAGGGCGCCTTTTTTTCCGCTGCGGGTGGTCAGCGCGAGCCTGCGAAGGCGTTCGTCCGATTCTTCGGAAAGGGATAATACGACTTGTTTCATACTGAATAATTGTAAACTTAATTATATAATTATATCGAATTTTCGACGGACACTTCGCAGTGGCGAATCAGATGGGTCCTTTAAAAACCAAAATCCAATCATTAACTTTTTATAGTGAAAATAGTAATATTTTTATATGTTCTTTGAATTCGTCTACCGATTCCTGTCATTTGATGTAGCCTGGCTGATCGATTTTGTGTTCGATCCGCATAGCCTTTTTTGGTTGTTCGCCATGCTGATGGTCTCGTTTTATTTTTACGGCGAAAAAAAGCTGCTTTGGGCCACCGTATTTTTTCTGTTCTTTAACTGGGCGTTTGGCGATGTCGCGCCGCTGATGGGCTGGCCGATTGTGCCTGCCTTGCTTGCCGCTGTGTTTTTGTACAATGTGTTTGCGGAAGCGTTTATTGCGCACGACAAGAGTCTAAGCCGCTGGACTGCGCAGTTTGGTTTGGTGGCCGTGTTTGGCTTGTGGTTCTTGCTGACGTTTGTGTTCAATTAGGTGAAGCAATGGTTTTGTTGAAATCGGTTTTGTTTGCGTTGCGCGTGTTGGTGCCGGTGTCATTTGTAGCCCTGGTTGCCTATGTGTTTTTGGGTTTTTCATTGTTCACCGGTTCGATCTTAACCTATGCGGGGCTTGCAACCGCGTTTTTCTTTCTGGTGCTTGTGGGAATCTGGCGGTATTATTAGGGTTTGAAATTTGGGTGAAAAAATGGCAACCTCTTTGGAGTTTTTGTACCGGTTCTTTTCATTTGACTTAGCCTGGCTTATCGGTTTCATTTTTGAGCCAAGCAACCTTATGTGGCTGTTCTTGTTTGGCGCTGCAGCGTATTATTTTTATGTGAATGGCACCGGCAAGAGCTTGGTCTGGGCGAGTGTGCTGGTCACGTTTTACCTCTGGACTTCGCTGGATTTTTCAAAGGCCGTGGGCTGGACGATTTTTGACCCGTATCTGCTGGGGTTGCTGACGATTTCGGGTGTGGTCGTATTGGTCTTTTTTGCCAATGACCCTTGGGGGAAAAACAACCTGCCTCTGATCAACACGCTGCGCTTTCTGATCCTGCTCATTATTTTCAATTTGTTTTTGATGTGAGGCGAAAAAACTGTGTTTTTCAAGGGGTTGTATGATGCCGCGAAGTGGAGTGTGCTCGTGGCCTTTGCGGTTTTTTTGCTGTCCGCGTTGGGCGTTCAGGTGTTTCCCAATGACGTGAATTCGTATTCCACTTACTTAGTGACTTTTTTGTTTATCCTGGTTGCGATTCTGACCACAATGTATTAACGGCGCCATTCCGTAGCCGCCTGTGCGCGGCTTCAGCATTCGGGGTGCCAACGGCACCCCTCGCGGTGGAGCCGAACGCAAACGGCTGCGCAGTCCGGTGGACCACCTTCGGTGGGCCTGCACTGGGTAAGTTACCTATCTCGCTTCCGTGGAATGCATTCACAGTTTTTTCACGAACAGTTTTCCCTTTTTGGCGTAGCCGTTTTTTTTGGCGATGATGGAATAAAATTGTTCGATCTGCAGCCGCAGTTTGTCTTTTTGTTTTTCTTCAATCAAGAGGCGGCGCAGGATGTTCATGTTGGACGTGCTCAGGCCTTCCCGGATGTCGTCAGTAGTAATGTGATTGGCTTTGAGTGATTCAAGTTCGTATTTTGAAAAATCGGTTTTTTTGGTTTGCTGTCCGCGCTTGAGTTCCCCCATTCGCCGCGCTACCTGTTCGGATTCTGCTTCATCGAGATCCGGCAGATTGATAAGGCGCGAAAAGTAGGGGCTCGTGCTCGGGTGGTGGATAATGACTTCGCGGAATCCCAGTGCGCGGGCATGGATTTCGATTTGGCGAAGCAGGAAATTGGGCCATGGCATTCCGAGTTCCGCGTTGAGTTCGCTGACAGGCATTGGAAAGTCTTGGTTTCCCTGGATTGCTTCGACGAATATGCGGTCTTTGGCGAATCCGAGTTTGGCTTCCATTTTGGGGGCGGATGGGCTTAAAGAATTTGTATAATCCGTTCCCGCCAGTGCAATGCTTAACCGGGATTCCCACCGGGATGGACTCAGTTGAAGTCCTATCCGGTTTCGTTTTCCAACGCGTGTATTTGGAAACGAGGCAATGAACAGTTTGCCGTATCGCTCGCGGTGGGACTTGCGCGCGGTGGGGCGGGCGCTTCCAATGTACGACTGGGCGGATTCCATGCGTTCGCTGTAAGTGCGGGAGAGTTTTTTGGCGCCGATGAGCCGGAGGTAGTCTCGTATTTTGTTGCCGCGCGGATTGGGGGGCTTTCGGAATCGCTGAGTTGAAGGCATGCGTTAATTACCCCTATTTTTTCTCTTCTTTTTTTTCATTGTCTTTTTTCTCTTCTTTTTCTTCTGTGTCTTTGAGCCAGATGATTTTGAATAGCACGGCGAACACCGCGTTGCTGGCGATGTGGGTGATGGAAAACCCAAGCGACCCGAAGAAGTACGCGGAGTCAACCGTGTATCCGGCGCCGTAGAAATTAATGATGAGTTCAAATATCACGGTGGCAAGAATCGTGTTGGTGACGAAGTTTTCGCGCGTGGTTTTGCTTCCGATGTATCCCGCAATGAGTCCTGCAAAGCCCTGCCAGATCGTCCATTCGCCAATGGAAAACAGGAATAGGTTGCTTAGAAAGTACCCGGCGAAGCCCACCACCGCACCGCTTGCGGCTCCTTGAAGCATTCCGGCAAGCACGGCGGATGGGATCACGGGTTCAATCGAGGGCAGTGCCACCAGCAGGCTGTTGAAGAGCAGTCTTCCGCCGACGGCAATCAGAAGGAGGGTTCCCAGCCCAACCGGGGTTTCGGTTTTGGGTTCTTCGGCCATGTATTCGTTCTGAAGCAAATGATTTAATTGGCTAATGGTTTGTTTGTACGTTAGAGTATGATGCAAGAGCGCGAATCTGCAGAGTGGAATACCATTCTTTTTCTCGGACTGCTTGTATTGGTGCTGGTATTATTGCTCATCAAGCAGCCGGTTTTTTTCACGGACTTGGTGCTTCCGTTTTTTTCGTATCTGGGTCTTCATAATGCGTGGGGGCCCGCTGTTCGTTTTGTTTCAGAATTTTGGCAGGAAATGGGGCTGCTGCTCGTTATGCTCGTCGTCGTGTATTTTGGCTTGGTGTTGTTTTCGCGCGAAGAAAAAAAAGAAAACCCCGAGGAGAAGCCGAGAAAATAGTTCAAAGCAGTTTCCAATTCGGTTGTTTAGTCTGGACTTTTGTTAATGATCATGCAATATTCAAAATTTTTCAACGGGTGTTTGAGTAAATCAAGAAAGAGAATCAGAAATTTTTCTGGGTTCAAATCTTTTTTAATCTGGTTTATTCCAGTTCGATTTTTTGTTCATCGGTTTCTTTTTCAAGCGAGGAGTTTTCAATCAGGTATTTTTCGATTTTTTGCTGCAGGCTGTTGCGCTTGAAGTAAATCATTCCCATGCCCAGCAGTCCGATGGCTAAAAGTATCTTGAATTCGCTGGTGGGAAGAAGGTCTTGCAATAGGCTTGAGATTCCGATGCTGGGTGCGATTTGTTTTTCAAGCCAGTATCCGAATTCAAGGTTTCCCGTGGAGACGCGGTATCCGCTCCATACGAATCGTTTGGCTTCGTAATTGATTTCAGCTTCGGGATTGATGTTGGCTTCGTTGAATCCGGCTTGTCGTGGAATCAGGAAAACGATTTTGGTGTTGGTGGAGATCGTGTACACGCTTCCGGTTTGAAAAGAGGCGAATTGGCGCGAGTCCAGGTGAAAGGTGGTTCTTCGGCTGGTCTCTTCGGAAATAAAGAGCGGGTCGCGGGTAACGTATTCGATTTTGACGAATCGGTCGCCTTCTTTTTCCTCGAATCCGATTTTGCCGCTTCCGGGCTTGATGATTCCGATGTGGGGAAAAATGGCCGCGTCAAAGTTTTGCCAGCCTTGGATGTCGGCTCCGATTTCGCGGGCCCGCGCGCGCATTAAAGCGAGTTCCGTGGAATTGTCAAAACTAAGGAAGTATTGTTCTGTAATATAGGCGTCTCCGTTTTCTTCGGCTTCAATCTGGATCGAGTGCTGGGAAATGGATCGCGCGCTAACCGCTGGGAGAACAAGTAGAAGTAAGACCGCGGCTAGAAACGGGGTTTTGTTCATGTTTGAATATATGGACCATGAATTCTTTTTAAGGAATACCTTCGCTGCAGTTTGGTGTCGCTTGGTGGTATTTTTTGAATCTGTTCTGTTTGAATTGGTTTTTTTGGCGGCTGCTTAAATGGAATGCGATGCGCGCGCATTTGCTTCAATTTTTTTCGAACGCTTGCATGTGGGTTTAAATGCTCAATGCAGGTTCTTCTTTACGGTGGGGCATTGGTTTCGATTCGGTTTTTAGGGCACTCGTTTTTTCGAATCGGTTTTAAGGGAAAAAATGTGTTGGTGGATCCTTTTGTCGGAAAAACAAATGGGACTCCTGATTTTGCGTGCATTGAAACTCCGAAGGTAAGAACTGAAGACCTGCAGAACGTGGATGTGGTGCTGGTCTCGCATGAGCATTTTGACCATTTTGACCCTGATTTAATTAAAAAAATCGTGACGGAGAACAATGCGTGTCTGGTATGTCACGAGAGCCTTGTTTCGGAACTGGGGCTGCAGAAGCGTTTTATTCATCCGATTGTGGCGCGGGAAAAGATTAACGTGCGCGGCATTTCGATTGAAGCCGTGGATGTGCATCATCCCAAGTCGTTTTACCCGCTCGGGTTTGTCATGCAGGGAAATGGTGCAAGCGTGTTTCATGCCGGCGACACGGACTTGCTCGATGATTTTGACAAGATTTCCGCGGACATCGCATTGCTTCCGATTGGCGGGTATGAAACCATGGATTGTGTGGATGCCGTGCGCGCAACCAAGGCGATGAAGCCGCAGGTAGCGATCCCGATGCATTTCAATACGTTTCCGGTGATCAAAGCCGACCCACTTGAGTTCAAGCAGAAAATCGAAAAAAGCATTTTGAAAACCAAACCCGTGATCCTAAAGCCGGGCCAGACTTTCAAGCTCTAATTTTTTGGAAGAATTTGTTTGGCCAACGGGTCGAACCATTTGAAGGTTTGGTCTGAGGTGTATAATGCAAACAGCAGATACAATCCTTCTTGGAGCTTGATTTTGATTCCTTGTTCTGTGACTGCCAGCATGTTGACTCCAGCTTGGTTAAAAAAAATGGCCAATATATGAACCAGTACAAGCAATCCCAAAAGGTACATTCCTCCATGCAGGCGTTGTGCCAAAAAGGTAAGGGGCGGATACATGACTCGTTGAATGGGTTCTATGACCTTTGCGTGATAGATTTTGACTGCTATTATGTATGCAGCAATCATCAGTAAAAAAACAAGTTGGAATGACCAGATTGAAACAGCAATCGAGAAAAACAATTCGCGAAACGGATATTCAAAATAATACGAACCTGTTTGTATTCCGAAAAAGAGTCCAATGAACGAAAGTGCAGAATCAAGTATACGAATAATTCCAAAAACATGCAGGAGAAAAAAAGAAGTTAAAATTCCCCAAAGTATTCGAATGTCTGGTTTCATGTGGTTCACCACTTGATCTCTTCTTCGCCAATCGCTTCGGCGGCATCCGCGAGTTCTTCGGGGTTTCCGATGTCCCAGATTTTTTTCTTTTCGAGCAGGAACCCGGCTTTTTTTTGTTTCATCAGTAACTTAATCGCGTCAGTCAATTCGAGTTCGCCTCTTGGGGATGGTTTGATTTTGGAGATGGCGTCAAATACCTTGTTTGAGAACTTGTAGCATCCCGCGTTCACGAGGTTGCTGGGCGGGTTTTCAGGTTTTTCAATAATGTCCGCGGCGAGTCCTCCATCGGTGACAACGACGCCGAATTTTTCAGGTTGTTCTTCTTTGCGAAGCGTCATCACGCAGTCAAATCCCTTTGTTTTCATCAAATTCTTCCACACGTTTGACGGCGGGATTACATCGCAGTGGCCCATGAGGAATTCGTTTTGCGCGAGCGTCTTGGTGCTCTCGAGCGCGTTTGCGGTTCCAAGGGGTTTTTGTTGTTTGGCATAAACCAGTTTCATTTTTTTGAATCGGTTTCCAAAAAAGTTTTCGGTTTGGTTTCCGAATTTTCCGGTGACGATTACGGTTTCGGTAACGCCCGCGCGTTCAAGTGATTCAATCACATGTTCAAGGAGGGGCTTTGCTCCGAGTTTAACCAATGCTTTGGGTTTGTCGCGCGTAAGCGATCCCATGCGAGTGCCTGCGCCCGCGGCAAGTACAATTGCCTGCATTTAAGCCACTCTCCGAAGGCTTGGGTGTTTGGCAAAGTGGTATTCTTTGGCGTCTGGAAACAGGTTTCGCATGATGACTGCGACGTGTTCTTCGTTCAGCGGGTGGCGCGGGCGGTAGTCTGAAAAGAATTCTGCAAGTACCGCGTGGGCCTTGGTGGCGTCAATGTGGCCTTGTTCGCGCATTTCTCCAATGCGTGCGAGAAGAATCTGGAGTTGTTCGTGCATGATCAGTCCTTTGGCATTGGCCCGGTCGGGCAGCGTGCGGAGTACGCGCTCCAATCGCTGTCGGCTGGCGGCTTGTAATCTCGCTTCTTCGTGCACATGGCTTGGATCCTGCGGCGCGTTCAGGTCGTATTCTTTGCCAATGTAGCTGAGTTTTCGCACGCCTTCGCCGAATTTTTCGGGTCGAATCGCCGCGTTTTTTTGTACAAATGAACTGACTCTTCGGGCGAGCTGGTTTGTTTTTTTCCGGTTTCGAACAGGTTGGGCCATACCAATTTTCTCTTTCACTTTTAGTCTTCGCTTTTAAGCGTTATTTTTTCCAGGTCGCGTGCGCACGAAACGTTTCCGAATTCGAGTCGCGCTTCGTTTTCCACTGGTTCCAGGTTTTTTTGGCGCGCCGAAAAATGGGTCAAGTACAATTGCTGTGCGTTTGTTTCACTCGCGATTTTTCCGGCTTGTTGCGCGGTGGAGTGGCCGGTTTCTTTGGCGCGTTCGCGTTCTTTTTCCAAAAACGTGGCTTCGTGAATCAGCACGGTTGAATTTGCGATGGCCGAGTAATAGGTTTTCACGGGTCGTGTGTCCACGACGTATGAAATCTTAATTCCTGGTTTGGATTTGGAATAATCCATGACTTGCTCTGGTGAAACGGTTTTGCCGTCCACTTTTACTTTTTCGCCCTTCGTGAGTTTGGCCCAGAGCGGCCCTTCGGGAATTTTGAGTTCAAGCGCTTTTTTGCGCTGGAATTCGCCGCGTTTTCCGGTTTGTTCAAAGATGTAGGCGTTGCAGTCAATTTCGTGTTTGACGGGGACTGTGCTCACGCGAAAATCAGGAGTCGTGTATACGTTTCCGCGTGTGACTTCTTTGATAATCACTTCAAAATCCGTTTTGGGGGCAAGGTTCAGGATTTGCACTAGTTTTTTTTTCCAATTCAAAGGGCAGTAAATGTAGAGCGGGTGAATGCGCGCGTGCATTTGCATGGTGGCAATGAGCCCCGGAATGCCGAGGACATGGTCCAGATGCAGGTGCGTAAGGAAAATGTGCTGGATTTTCATATAGCTTACGTTCCCGCGGAGCATTTGTTGCTGGGCCCCTTCAGGGCAGTCAAACAGGAGCCATTCGCCTTCCGCACGAATCGCCATCGAGGCAAGGTTTCGCGTCTCGGTGGGTGCCGCACTGGCGGTTCCCAAAAAAACCATTTCCACGGGGTTCATAGTATAGGATTCGAAGGCAAAAACTATTATTAATTCCTTTGGGGGGCGTTCTTGAGACAAATGGGACCGATTTTCCATTATTTGTTCGAAGGTTGGAATGAGTTTGAGTGCGTGATGGCCTGCCGAAGGCAGTCCTTCGGTATGCGCGGACGAAAACGCGCATGAAAACAAATCGATTTTTAATCTCCTTTGCCAATGCTATTATTTATATGAAAGAAACCGAAGAGAAGCAGGTTTCAAGTCCTTCTTTTGCGCATTATTTTGAGTCCACCGCGGAGCTTGAGGTCCCCAAGCGCTTGGCGGATCAGGTCGTGGGTCAGGATTCTTCCGTGGAGATTATCAAAAAAGCGGCGATTCAAAAGCGAAACGTGTTGTTGATTGGGTTGCCCGGAACCGGCAAGTCCATGCTCGCGCAGGCCATGAGTGAGATTTTGCCAGTGCAGCGCTTAACCGATATTTTGATTTACCCTAACCCTGCCGACCCGAATGTGCCGCGTGTGCGGGTAACCAAAGCTGGGAGCGGGCGCAAAATCGTTTCCCAGATGCGCCTCGATTCGCTCGCCGAAGAGGATAACATCCGGATGCTTGGAATGATTCTGACGTTTGGCTGGTTTATTTTTTCGTATCTGATTTGGTCTTGGCGATGGGTTTCGGATATTATTTATGCGGCACTTTTGATCATGGGGCTTGTCTTGGCGATTGGCTTTAGCCTTGGAAACCAGATGAAGCCGCGTATGGGCCGCCAGGTTCCAAAGCTGCTGATTGATAATGCAAGCAAAAAAACCGCGCCTTTTTTTGAAGCCACGGGGACACGCGCGGGCGCACTGCTTGGTGATGTGAGACATGATCCTTTGCAATCAGGCGGTCTTGGCACTCCGCCGCACCTGCGCGTCGAACCGGGCATGATTCACCGCGCGTCGGGCGGCGTGTTGTTTGTGGATGAGATTGCAACGCTGTCGGCGCGTTCGCAGCAGGAATTGCTTACCGCCATGCAGGAAAAAAAGTATTCGATTACGGGGCAAAGCGAGAATTCGTCGGGTGCCATGACGCGCACCGAACCGGTTCCATGTGATTTTGTGTTGGTGGCCTCGGGTAATTATGAGGACTTGGCCAAAGTGCATCCGGCCTTGCGCAGCCGAATCCGCGGGTACGGGTACGAAGTGCATATGAATGCGGATATGCCGGATACGGAGGAGAATCAGAAAAAGATTGCGCAGTTTGTCGCGCAGGAAGTAAAGAAAGATTCAAAGATTCCGCATTTTTCGTTTGAAGCCGTAGCTGAAATCGTGTTTGAAGCGCGAAAACGCGCCGGAAGAAAAAACCGCCTTACGCTTAAGCTTCGTGATTTGGGCGGGCTTATTCGCGCGGCCGGCGACTTAGCCAAAGAAAAGGGCCATGCGCTCGTGTCGGTGGAGGATGTGTTTGAAGCCAAGATGAGTGCGCGGACTCTGGAGCAGCAGATGGTGGGTAAACTCCTGGAGATGCGTAAGGATTATGATATTTTCTTGAATAAGGGGAATGTAGTGGGGCGTGTGAATGGCCTGGCGGTGTCAGGGGATGGCGATGCCGGTCTGATTCTGCCGATTGAAGCCGAAGTGGCACCCGCGCAATCAAGTTCCGAGGGAAAAATTATTGCCACTGGAAAACTGGGTGAAATTGCCAAGGAAGCCGTGCAGAATGTGTCCGCCTTGGTCAAGCGGTTGTCGGGGAAGGATATTTCGCAGCATGACCTGCATATCCAGTTTTTGCAGACCTATGAGGGTGTGGAAGGGGATTCGGCCAGTATTTCGGTTGCCACCGCCGTGATTTCAGCGCTTGAACAGATTCCGATCCGCCAAGACATTGCCATGACGGGGAGTTTGTCCGTGCGCGGTGAGGTTTTGCCCGTGGGGGGCGTGACGGCCAAGGTGCAGGCGGCGATCAAAGCGGGTTTTGCGGAAGTGTTGGTTCCGCGCTCGAATTTCGAGGACATCGTGTTGTCGGCCGAGGACCGGAAGAAAATCAAAATCGTTCCGGTGCAGACGCTTTCCCAAGTGCTTGAGCATTCGTTTGTGACGTCGATTGCCAAGAATCGCCTGCTGAAGAATCTGAAGGGCTTGTTTTCGGTGAACTTGGGGCGCGTGCTGGGCAAAAAAGCCGTGTTAAAGTAGAATGCTGTGTTCATCCTGAAAATGCTGGTCGCCTGTTACGATTGGAAGCCCATGGTACTGGCCTGTGGCAATGATGATCGAGTTAATCAAACCAATCGTAGGGTGTTTGATTCTTTTTTTGGTTTTAATAATTCCGGCGTGTTCAAGAATTGCATCTGTTGGGTGCAGAATAGTGGACTGGGTTTTAACTGTTTGAAGGGTTTGGATTCGATTGGCGGTGCTTTTTTCAATCCATTCGGATATTTCGGCAAGTGACAATGCACAGGTAAAGCAGTTTTGTCTATCGAGAATGTCTTTGACTTTTTGCCCTTTGGGTGTTCCCAAAAAATATTCGATCCAAGCGTAAGTGTCAAGTAACATTAGAATGCACGGTCCCGATGGTCGCGCTTGAATGGTTTTCCTTTGGCGCTTCCAAACATTTGATCGATCAGCTTGGGATCTTTTTTGAGGATGACCAGTTGAATGGTTTCGTCTTCTTTGAGATGGTCGGTTTCCATTATTTTTTTCGGGATCAGTACGCCAAATGAGGAGCCGATTTTTCGCACCTTGGATTCAAAAGGTTCCATCCAAATCACTATTATAACAAGTTATAATAAGCTCTTTTAATGCTTTGGTTTTTGCGGCAAAGAGCGATGCAACGAAAAAAAGAGGTGAAAAATAATCAAAAAAAGCAAAAAAGGAAGTTAACTCCGGATAACCACTGATGCAGTATCCGTTACTTCCCATTTTTGTATGCCCCCGAAACCAAACTGATGCCAGGTGTTGGTGTAACGCGCCAGGTAGCCATTGGCAATGCAGTACTCGATTTGTTCTTCCGGGGTTTCAAAAGAATAGCAATTCCCATTTTGCAGGATTGTTTGTCCCGCACTCTTGAGAGTAATCTCTGAAATGAGTTTCGACATGGGTGGGAGTTCATCGATTGTTATTTTTCGTTCCTGACAACGAATTAAAGTATCAGAATCCGGTGTGCATTGGCAGAAGTCGGTTCCTTGCACAAAGTCAGTGGTTTGGCGACAGTCGGTCGTTTGAACGCCCCGATCAATGTCTCCGAAATTGCCGTCAAACGACAAGACTTTTTCGTTTGAAACATTAAAGCTTCCGCGTGTATAACTCAAACCTTGTTTTCCGCCTTCGGTCGAATATTGAATACGGTATTGGCTCGGAATTTGATTTTGAGCATTTGTTAATTCATTCGAAGTTATGCATCCCAGCAGTAAAATTGCAAATGCCAGAAGAACTCCTGTTTGGATTGAATTCATTTGCAATCTCCCTTGATTTTTTTACTTGTTCAAAAATATTTTTCCTTCGCGAAAGTGAAACTGCGTCAGGGAAACCTGGAAGTTTTGTTTTCCGGTTGTGTCTTTGTATTCGATGAGTTGTTTGGCGGGGTATGCTTTTTCGACTTTGCCCACCCATTCGCCGTGCGAAGTGTAGACTGATGCGCCGACGAGGAGGTCGGTGATTTTGTTTCGAAGGTCGAAACTTTTGGTGGCGCGAAGCGCAACCAGCAGGGCCACAAAGCTGAATAAAATCGTGCTCAAAAACCAGTTGATGTCGGTTTGTTTGAGAAAGACGCTGGTGCCCGCATCCAGGATGAGCCAGATAAAAAAGAGGGATACGCCGGTGACAAAGAGGGGCTGGATTTTGTAGGCGGTGCGCAGGTGAATCGCGTCAATGGCTTTGGCAATCACAAAGCTCTCGGCAGATAGAAAGATCAGAAAGTAGGCGCTTTGAAGGGATTGCACGAGCGTGGTCACCACGTCGGCGGCAATCGTGGCCTGAATCGTCAAGTACGTGGTGTAGGTAGTGATAATTGCAAATACGAGTATGAAAAAGCTGGCCAGGTAAAACGGAAAACTCGTGCGTTGAATGGAGACGCTTTTTTTGAGGCTCTCACTCCAGCGTCCCAGTTGGTCATAGAGGCCGGTGCCATAGAATAGCAGTAAGATTCCAAGTCCGCCGGAGAGAATGGACAAACTAAAACTTGGCAGCACGGCGAGTGCCAGAAGAATCGTGCCGGGTAGGATCACGAACATGGTTTTGAGGGTGTTGTCTTTGAGGGCTTCTTTGATGGTGTAAAAGGTGCTTTCGACTTCTTTGGCTTGGCGGATAATCACGTTGTGTTTGGAAATAATGGGGGCGCGGCTTTGCAGGATGGGAATCACTTGGTCGTCTTCGGCGCCGTTGGTGACAAGCACAATGCCTTGGGCGGGAAATGCAATGAGAATTTGTTCAAGCTGTAGTGAGATTTGTTTGTCGGAGGCATAGTCGGTTTTGTCCACGCCGGTGAGCACGCAGACTTCAACGTGTGCTTCTTCTTTTTTGATTTCATCAAATTTTTTAACGGCGGCAAACATGCAGTTGGCGTCGCTTTCAAGCGGGTCCGCCACGGCGAGTCTCGCGGCCGCGTTAAGAACGTTTTTGCGCCCGAGAACAGGTCCTTTGATGCCGGTTTTTCTCCCTAAGTCATTGTCTCGGTCAACGCAGACTACGAGTACGTTTGCAATCTCTGCCATAAGGGGATCCTTTTCCCGCGGGTTTTATATGCAGCGGTTTATATATCATTTCGCGGGAGTTATTTATAATCATTCGGTGAAAGGCTTTCCATGCCGGATGCGAAATAATCTTTCAAATCGACGCATTTCATTTCAAATCCAGGAAAATGCAGCTGAAATTACCATTGGGTGAAAATCGTGGCGAAGCGTTTTGGAAAAATGGAATCCTATAAGATCAAACAGCTGGTCTTTGCGGTTGTATTGGTTCTATTGGCGTATTTGGCGTATTTGTCCTGGACGAATCAGGAAACATTGGTTCCCATTATTTTTGCGGCCTTTGCCGTGATTTTGCTCGGTTTTTTGGTGAACCAGTACGATTTTTTGATTACGCTTAAAGAGTATGAGCGCGCCGTTATTTTTCGTTTTGGCCGTGTGGTGCGCGTGGGGGGTCCGGGTTGGACCATGATTTTCCCGATTATTGAATCGTTTAAACTGGTGGACCTGCGGACTCACACCTTGGATATTCCGCCCCAGGAAGTCATTACCGCGGACAAGGTCGTGGTGAAAGTGGATGCGATTGTGTACTTGTTTGTCAAGCCGGATAAGCAGTCCGTGATCAACAGCGTGATTGAAGTAAAAGATTATGAAAAGGCTTCCGAGTCGTTTGTGGTGGCTTCGATTCGTGATTTGGCCGGAACCTTGGCGCTTCAGGAACTGATTTCAAACGTCGCCAAGCTCAATGTGGAAGTGCAAAAAGCACTTGAAAAAATTGCGCAGAACTGGGGGGTGGCTGTTGAAGCCGTGGTGATTTCAGAGGTTAAGCTTCCGGAGCAATTGGAAAAGGCACTCACCGAGCAGAAGTCTGCCGAGCAGTTAAAGCTTGCGCGCTCGCAGTCCGCCGAAGCGCACAAAATTGAAATCGAGGCCGTGCGCGACGCTGCAAACCAGCTGTCCGATAAAGCGCTCGCGTATTATTACATCCGCGCACTTGAAAAGGTAAGCGAGGGAAAATCAACTCGGATTTTTTTCCCGATTGAATTGTCGCGTCTGGCCGGCGAGATTTCGCACAGTTTTGGAAATCATGCAACGAATTCCAAAGAGCTTGAAGAATTGCTCAAAAAGTATGCGCCGCTGATCAAGGAATTGGCGGAAAAAAAACCGTGAATTTTAAGACCTTTGAAAAAATGAATTAAATTTCTAAAGAGAACGATTTTTTGTTGTGCGTATTTTAGTTTCTGATTTTTCTCACGACAGTATCACGAGTGCTTCAATGACTGCCGCGCCAAGGAGCAGCACGTAGGCGATGATCACCATGGCCAAGACGTCTTTGGCAATCGTCTGGAATTCGTTTTTTTCATAGGCCTTTTTGGCAATGGCCACGGAAATCATTCCGCCGGCAATGGCGCCGATGAAATAGGCGACGATTTCAGGTAACCCGTGTGGAATGAGTCCAAGGGCCTTGCTCCAGGCACTTGCGTGGTTACTGGTGAGAATTTCTTTTCCGATGACGGTGCCGATGACGGAGGCGTTCCAGCCAATCAGAAAAATGGCGCCGGCACCGTACAAAAGCGAGAACAAGAGCGTCCAGCCAAGCACGATCGCGTTGTTTTTGAAGATGCAGTCAATGGCAAGGGGAAAAAACGAGTGAGAGGAACAGGGGTTTGAGGGGGATTCCTGCGCTTGCAAGGGAGCGAATTGGCCTTCCGTGGCTTTTCCGCGTAGTGCTTCGATTTGGCGCGTGGTGTTGTTTTGTTCGAAAAAGACTTTTTCCTGAACTGCAGCGGGGAGTTCGGCATACAGGAAGGCGTTGGCTAAAATGAGTCCCAAAAAGAAGTAGGCGTACACGGAGATTAAGTGAAAGTGGCGTCCAAAAAAGGTGGCGGGGTTTCCGGGGCGGTGGCTTTCATGGGTTTCTTCCGAGGTCAGAATGCGCGTAAGGATGGGGATGGAGGCAATCGTGATCAATGCCACAAACAAGACGGAGGCGGAGTCGGGAAAGGTGAAAATGCTGATTCCAACGCTGATCACAGTGACCACTATGGCAAAGAGGGCCATGGAAGCGGGGTGTTTGAGTGCAAATCGGCTTTTGAGAATAGATTCGAGGACCATGGTACTGACCATTTTGCTTTTTTAATGTTTTTGTACTAGATTTCTTTGAATCGAATTATTATACGTTTGCTTCTTTTGGAGTGGAGATTGGGTTATGCCGAAAAAAACAGAGTTGGTAATGGTGGGCGCGTTGCTTGGGCTTGAAGAGGAATTCAGTCCCGGGCAGAATGCGTTTGTGGATGACGAAGGAAACGTGGTCTCGCAGGTTGTGGGGCGCGTCGTGGAAAACCGCTTGGAGCGAACACTGGATGTGGTGCCGCACAGAGCCGTTGTCTCGGTTTCGCCCGGTGTGATCGTGGTGGGCACGATTGTTTCGATTACGGATCATGTCGCCATCGTGGACCCGATTTCAGCGGAGTTGAATGGAGCGAGAGTGGGTATGCCCAATGTCACGTTTGCGATTCCGGTTTCTAAATGTGATTCGGGGTTTGTTCGGAATCTGCGCGAGAAGTTCCGGTTGGGAGACATTGTTAAAGCGCAGGTGGAGAGTGTTCTGCCGTGGGGCGTTGACTTGTCCACTCAGTCGCGCGAACTGGGGGTCCTGAAGGCGTTTTGCAAGGCGTGCCGTTTGCCCTTGCACCTGTTTGGCACGGAGCTTAAGTGTCTGCAGTGTGCAGTCGTGGATTCCCGGAAGGTTTCATCGGAGTATATGTTGCGTTAAATTTGGGGGATGTGAGTTATGGAAATCAAGGTGCTTAAAAACGAAAAGAACGAGCTTGAGTTTGTAATTAAGGGAAATCGCCATACCTATCCGGCACTGCTGCAGGATCGGTTGTTGGCGGATAAGTCGGTATCGTTTGCGGCCTATAAACTGCTTCATCCGATGGACAACGAAGCCCAGGTCATTGTGAAGACTTCGGGTAAAACCGCAAAGCAGGCGCTCTCCGACGCGGTAAAGCAGATTGAAGAGGACTGCGAAGAATTTGAAAAGCATCTGAAAAAAGCCCTCAAATAAATGAAGCCTTCAAACTTTCTTTCTTTTTTGTTTTGAATTGCGCGAAGGACGGTTCAATTCTTTTGGCGCTTTGTTTTTTAAACTGTAAATAGTTTAACAATGTCTGATTCTTCTTTTAGGTTGCGGGCTGTGATGAATTGGAATTCGTTTAAGAAAAACCTCCAGTGGCTCGACCCGTTTTTTTATTCCGAGCTGTTGTTAAAAAAAATGCGCGCGTCGGAGATTTCCTGGATTCGCTTTGCCGTGGAGGCATTCACCGCGTTTGTTTCGGCTTGGGTTTTGTATGCCGTGATCGGTTTTATTCTGCAGACCTCGATGCCTTTGGTGATTGTGGTATCGGGTTCGATGGAGCCTTTGATGCACCGCGGCGATGTTGTGCTGTTGCAGGGCGTATCCGAGAATTCACTTTCCGCACCCGTTGTGCCGGTTCCGTTTCCGGTTTCCAATTCGTCGTTTGAACAATTGGGTTCGGTGCGCCAAGTCTTGGATGAACGCGGAAGATTGGTAGTCTATGGTGTTGAAGTGAATAACGAAGAATTTTCGTTTGATCATTCTGGCGATGTAGTGGTGTATTTTTCGTCTTTTTTGCGCGAACCGGTGATTCATCGCGCGGTATTGAAAATAACTGCGCCGGATGGCGTGTTTGTGTTAACCAAAGGCGATGCGAATCCTACGTTTGACCAGGATTGCGGGCGAGTCGTGATGGGGGTTCCGCAGCGTCCCTGCATTACGGCGTATCCGATTCCACTTCAAGAAGTGCGGGGCAAAATGCTTTACCGCGTGCCGCTGTTGGGGTATGTCAAATTGCTGTTGTTTGATGACATCCTGGAATTGGTTACGGGTTGTCCACCAAGTCCTGTGCGTGGCGAATACTGTGCCTATCTCAAGGGCGTTCAGCGATAACTTCGCAATGGAACACCGCGTTAGATGCCAATATCTTGAACTTTCGGGTTTTATTCGGCTGTTGTTTGACCGTCTTTTTTTTAAATCCTCTTTTGGCAAGGTCTTTACTATTGGAAATATGTGCGGGGGATGAATTTGATTTCACTTGTTTTGGAGAATGCCTTGGAGTTTAAGCGTGCCATTGACGCGATTGCGGTTCTGATTGATGAAGCCGAGTTTGTGATTGACAAGCAGGGCTTGTCGTTAAAAGCAACCGATCCGAGTCAGATTTCCATGGTGGATTTTTTGCTTCCGGCCTCTGCTTTTCGTTCGTTTAATGTGGAGGGTCCGGCCAAGATCGGTTTGGGGTTGGATTATGTTTCGCAGGTGATGGCGCGGGCCAAGGCTCAGGATGAGTTATTGTTGGAGCTTGAAGAGGAAAAGTCGCGGTTGCTGGTGGTGTTTCGCGGAGCTGCCAAGCGTAGTTTTTCGATTCCGCTGCTGGATGTGTCATCCGCGGATTTGCCGACGCCTAAAATCGAGTTTGAATCTGAAGTCACGCTTTCAGCGGGTGCATTGCAGGATGGGTTAAAGGACGCGTCGCTCATCAGTACGCATATTGTTTTGGGCGTGTCGGGTGAAAAATTTATTTTGAAGGCCAGTTCTTCCAAAGGCGAAATGAATTCCGAGACCTCCAAAAAAGACAAGGGGTTAATCGATTTGAAGTCAAAATCGGATTGCCGTTCGATGTTTCCTCTGGATTATTTGTCGGATATGCTGAAAGCCGCGTCCAGTGATACTGAAACGCGCTTGTTTTTGAAAGCCGATTCGCCGGTGAAGGTTTCGTATGCGATTGGAAAAGCCCAGTTGACCTATTTTTTGGCGCCGAGAATCGAAAGCGGTTCGATGTAGCGCAGTAGTGGTTTCAAAAAATAAATTGTAATTGGATTCAACCTTCTTTTTTTTCCAAATTCCAATTCAATCATTTTAAAAGCAAGTTCAGCGTTTCTTGAATCGGTTTTGGATGATAGATTGGAAAAATGTTCTCCGCATTTTCGGGTGCGGCGCTCTCTCGTTATTGGCTGCACTGGTTCTGTTTCTGCTGGTGTTCGTGTTTTCGGTTCAGTCCGTGTTTTTGAATCCTGCGCATTGGGAAACTGCTGTTTTTGAAATGGACTTGTATTCGGGAGTCAAAGCGGTGATAGTGAATCAGCTGGATTCAATGCTGCCCCCCGGAATTGGTTTCGCGGACGCGTCTTTCAGGACAAGCTTTGTGAACGCGGTGTTTGAAAAACACTGGTTTGAGGCACAGGTGCGCAATCTCTTGGTTTCGTTTTTTGGTTTTTTGAATGGTCAAACTTCCGGATTGTCTCTGGAAGTGTCACTTGTCGAACCCAAAGCCAAGGCGGAAGTTTTTTTGAATGCGTATGCGGCGCAAGAGGGCCTTGGGTCGGTGTTTGATGCTTCGGATTTTTCGGAGTTTCCGGATTCGCTGAATCTGCTTTCCGCAGCACCCGAAGCGGCAGCGGGCTTTGCCCAAGTTAAACAGTTTGTCTCTTTGATTCCCGTCACGCTCGTGGTTCTGACGGTGGTACTGCTGTTGATTTTGTTCGGGCTTATGCATTTGGCGGGTGTTCCGGGAGTATGGGTGTGTGCGGCGGTAATCGCATTAGTGTCTGGAATATTCTTCTTGGGTTTTTCGTTTCTTGTGCAGGGTCTGGTGCAACCTCTGATGTTGCAGTCGTTGATTCCGCCTTCGCAAGGCTGGGAAAGTATTTCAATGGATTCAAGTCGTTTGGTGGAAGTGTTTTTGAACGAATGGATACTCCTGTGGCGGGTAGCGGGCGTGGTATTGTTTTTGGCAGGAATAGGGTCTTTGGCAGTGTATTGGAAAAAGCGTTCCAAGATGCTTGCGGTGACAGGGTCTTTGAAGCAGCCTTCCGTGCCAGCAGCCTCTGATTTGAGCGTGGGTGTGGACTAGCGCATACTGCTGCTTTGGGGGAATCCCCCGCTGGAAGGCTTTTTTCCTGTCCAAACCGTTTTTTTTAAAAGCGATTCGGAGGCCATTGTGTGAAGTATTCGGTTTCCAATGTTTAAGAACAGGGGATTTTGGAAAGTGAATTGAAACGCAATTGAAAAGCGAATGAAGAAAATTAGGTTTTGGTTGAGCGTGAACAAATGATGAAGTTATCCTGGGTGCATGGCGTATTAGTGGGCGCTGTTGGAGTGCTGTTGTTGGCAAACCTGTTGTTGGCATTGCATGTTCCGCTTCCGTTTGTTTCAAACAGTGGTTCCTCGGGCATTACGGGGAACGCAGTGCTTCCGTCCGAAGATGCCAACGCGATTGAAATCACGGAAATCGTGAATTCGAAATGCATCGAGTGCTCTAATCTGGATGAATTAGTCGCGGCGTTGGAGCAGCAGGGTTTTTTGGTGTCAAGCCGGGCAAAGGTCGAGTTTGATTCCTCCGATGGTCGTGCCTTGATTTCCGAGTACCAGTTTTCGCGTGTTCCTTCCATGGTCGTGCGTGCAAGTGATTCAGCCATGGCATCGCTATCCGCGCTCTGGGTGAATGTGGGCGAGGTTCGCGAAGCTGAAAAAACTTTTGTGTTTTCAAATCCCGCACCGCTTTTTTTTGATTTGACCCGGAATCGTTCGGCGGGCAGTGTGCGTGTGGTGGTGTTAAAGAATTCTGCGTGTGTGGAATGCAATCCTTCCGTGTCGCGTTCGAATATTGAAGACTTGGGGGTCGTAGTCTCTGATTTTTCGGAGTTGTCGCTTGATTCAGAGGCGGGTCGTGCGCTGGTGGAGAAATATGCGATTCGGCGCATTCCCGCCATTGTGTTTTCTCCGGATATTCAGTACTATGAAAGCTTTTTGGCGTCAATTGAAGTATTGGGTTCGGTTGAGCCCGATGGTTCGTTTGTGCTTCGAAACCATCCCCCGGTGTTTTTTGATTTGGATTTGAATCGCTCGGTGGGTAAAACAAGGATGGTGTTGGTTGAACCTGATTCCTGTGAAACCTGTTTTGATGCCAATCGTTTGTCTCAGTTGCTTGCGCAAACCCTTGGGTTGTATGTGGAAACACGCGAAACCGCGGGTGCGTCGTCCGCCGAGGGCCGGTCTTTGATTGCAAAGTATGCGATCCAAAAGCTTCCAACGGTTCTGGTTTCAGGCGAGACGAGTGCATATACGGGGCTTGCGTCGGCGTGGGAAAGCCTTGGAACGATTGCGTCCGATCAAACCCTGGTGTTTTCGCGGTCTGACCTTCTGGGGCCCGAAGCCGTGTTTTTTGATATTTCACAAAATAAAGCGGTACCCAATTCGTCTGTGCCGGAGGTAATTCAGAATGAGTAAAAAAACCCTGAAGCAATCGGCGCGGCGGGAAAAACCGGCCTCAAACCTGTGGATGTATCTGGGAATTGCATTTCTCATACTGGTTGTCGGCGTGGTGGGTTTTATTCTGCTTAATCCAAATCCGCCGGCAAATAACGGGGGCTTTACAGTTGAAGAACTGGCAGCCGGAGGTTACTCCAAAGGAAATGAATCTGCAGCGGTTACCTTGGTGGAGTTTTCGGATTTTCAATGTCCGGCCTGCGGGGCGGCCTATTTGCCGCTCAAGTCACTTTTTGAGCAGTATGGCGATCGCGTGCGGTTTGTGTATCGGCATTTTCCGCTCCTGCAGCCTCACCCGTTTGCGCTCTCTGCGGCGGAAGCGTCAGAATGTGCTGCGGATCAGGGAAAATTTTGGGAAATGCATGATGCCTTGTTTTTGAGCCAGTCGGCATGGAGTTCCACGGGTAAAGATGGAATCCGTGTTGTGGCCGAGTCCATCGGACTTGAAATGCCTGCGTATGATGCCTGTATGGATTCGCGAAAATTCCTCTCCAAGGTCCAGTCGGATATGCAGGATGGGACTCGCTTTGGAGTTCGGGCGACGCCCACTTTTTTTGTGAATACCCAAAAACTCGAAGGGTTTAACTCCCAGCGTCTCGTGGCGTTGATTGAATCGGAATTGCAAAAACTCGATTCCAATTCTCCCTAAAAGACAATGATTTCACGGGTAAAGACCACTGAAAGGGTTTTATCGGTCATCCGATAGATTGGATTTGCAAACAGCAGGTATTTATTTTTTTCTTTTTATTTATTTGGTAGTCAGGGAGGATTCAAGAATGGCCGTAGTAGTGTATTCGACTTCAAGTTGTCCGTATTGTGTGATGGCAAAGAATTTTTTGCGCGAGAACAAGGTCGCCTATGAGGATATTAATGTGGGGGAGGATGAGGAAAAAGCCGAGGAAATGATCCAGAAGTCCGGTCAGACGGGCGTTCCGGTGCTGGATATTAACGGGAAGATTATTATTGGGTTTAACCGCGAAGCCATCAAGCGCGCGCTTGGGCTCAAATAGTTTTTTTTCTTTTTTTTACATGGATTTCGTTAAATGGAAAAATCTTCAAAGGTTTTTTTTCCCTAAATTTCCTTTCATCTGAAGTGTCATTCCGGTGAAGGGATTTCAAGCGTCGGAAGCAATGCGTAAGGTTAAGCCCCATGAATGCCATTGAAGTTTCTCATTTGTCCAAGGCGTTTGGGGAGTTTTTGGCCGTAAAGGATGTTTCGTTTTCGATTCCGCGCGGTGAATTGTTTGGGTTGCTGGGTCCGAACGGCGCCGGCAAAACCACGACGCTTTCGATTCTTTCAACGATTCTTTCCGCGTCCAAAGGCGACGCGCGAATTGAAGGTTTTGACGTCTCGCGCGACCACGCAAAGGTGCGTTCCAGAATCGGAATCGTTTTTCAGGATCCGTCACTGGACTTTGATTTGACGGCGCGCGAAAACCTTGATTTTCATGCGCGGTTGTACGGGGTTCCACGCCCGGAGCGTGCAGAGCGGATTGCCGGCGTGTTGTCTTTAGTGGAGTTGTCTGACAAGGCCAATTGGCTGGTGAAAACCTTTTCGGGCGGGATGCGTCGGCGGCTTGAAATCGCGCGCGGGCTGCTTCATCATCCAAGTGTCTTGTTTTTGGACGAACCGACGCTGGGGCTGGATCCGCAGACGCGCCGGCGCTTATGGCAGTATATTAAACGCTTGAACAAAGAAGAGCGCGTAACGATTATTCTGACGACGCATTACTTGGAAGAAGCGGATTTTTTGTGTGACCGGATCGCCGTGATGGACCATGGCCAGATCGTGGCGCTTGATTCGCCGGCCAATCTTAAAAAAGGCTTGAAAACCCAGACGCTTCGCGTGAATTCTTCGGATAATGAAAAATTAGCGGGTTTTTCGTCTCAGAAAATCAAAAAGAGCCGGACGGTGGTTTCTCCGGAAGGAGTCGAATTTTTTGTGGAGGGAGCTGAAAAAGTCCTGGCGGAGTTGTTTTCGTTTGCGGACCGGAAAAAAATCGTGATTTCGGAGGCCTCGATTCACTCGCCGACGCTTGAGGATGTGTTTGTGGACCTGACGGGTCATTCAATCCGCGATGAACCGGCTTCGATGTCTGAACAGGCCAGGAATTCAATGCAGTATCGGGGTTTTGTGCGCAGGTGAAAAAATGGGGTTGGAAGCAGTTATCACTATTATGCGGCGCGAACTCGTGCTTTATCTTCGAAATCATGCGCGCGTCATCGGAACGCTTGGGGTCCCGTTTTTTTACCTCGTGGTGATCGGCTTTGGATTGAATCCCGTGTTAAGCGTACGCGGAACGAATTATTTTTCCTTTCTGGTTCCGGGAATCATCGGAATGGTGATTTTGTTTCAGGGGGTTTTTTCTGCGTTTGGCGTGGTCACCGAGCGCCAGTTCGGGTTTTTGAAGGAAATGCTGGTGGCCCCGATTGCGCGAACTGACATTGTGTTGGGAAAAGCATTAGGAAATGCCTTGACGGCGACCGCGCAGGGAATTCTCGTACTCGTCATGGGGTTTTTGCTGGGGTTTTCGTTTGCGCTTCCGCCTCAAAATATTTTGTTGGCGGTGCTGGTGATGTTTTTGTCAGCGATTGGGTTTGTGGGGTTTGGTTTGGCGATTGCGTCTCGTATTAAGGATCCGCAGGTATTTCAGGTTTTGTTTAATTTTTTGATCATGCCCTTGTTTTTGTTGTCTGGTGCCATGTTTCCAATTGAATCCGCACCCGCTTGGCTGCAGGGAGCCGTGTACCTGGACCCGGTCGCATATTCGGTGGATGCCATGCGCGGATTGTTGATTGGCGTAAGCCATTTGCCGCTTGAAATCAACTTAGGCGTATTGCTTGCGTTTGATCTGGTGATGATTCTGTTGGCATCATACCTGTTTGAGCGCGCGGATTAAAAAGTGCGAATGGCCGTTAAAAAATTTTTTAAAATAATATTTTTTTTGTTTTAGGCACGTCTGTTTTTGGAATGGTCTACTGGTAGCCTATGATCCAAAACGGGATTCCGCTTGCAACCAGAATCGCTACGATTACTCCGATGATTACCAATGGAATCAGAATGACACCAATCGTTCTTCCCGTTGAAAGCGCCTGGGATTCTTTAATCGCTAGATATTCGAGGTAAATCGAATAAAGGAAAAACAGGATTCCGATAAATGGAATCGCACCGAGGGCGGCAATCGGAACGGCGTAGAGTGAAACGAGGTACAATAGGCTCGTGTAGGTTCCGCGTCCGCCCATTGCTTTGGCAATCAGGTAATATAATCCGATGACGATAAACAAAAGAACCAGTGAAATGCCGTGGGTGGTAAGGATTGTCATCGGGTCGATGGGGGAAATGCTGACATCGTAGAATAGCAGTGCTTCTGGAAAGTAAGTGCGGGTTAAATACGATAAAATGGCGCTTAGAATGGCGGCAATCACAAGATTGACCGCGGCCCGAAAAAAAGTTCCTTTGTTTTTTTCCGCGGTGAATGTTTCGCGGGGCTTCATAATCGCGTTAATCCAGAGTTGAATCGTCATTCAAAAAAACCTGTGCATTGTATTTTTGTGTATGTTGTATTGTATTTAATTGTATTTGTTAAGGGTGTTGTTTGGCTTGAATTTCATTCTGAAAAAAGGGTTGCTTTGGATTAAGCAGGAACTGCTGCTAACAGTGCGGTCGAATCGTTTTGTGGAGATCGATGCCTTGCGCGGAATTGCCGTGCTGGCCATGGTGGCGTTTCATGCGTTGTTTGATTATAACTTTTTGGTGGCTCCACGATTTGATTTGTATACTGGGCCGGTATTTTGGCTGGGTCGCGTGGCCGCCGTGTTATTTGTGGGGTTATTTGGGGCCTCTCTTTTTTTGCGCGTGCACCGAAAACACCTGGATGGCTTTGCATTAGTGAAGGATTTTGTTGTCAGAGGGGTATGGTTGTTCGTGTTGGGTCTTGTGCTTACGGTTGTTTCATTTTTGCTGTTTCCAGAGTACACGATTTGGTTTGGGGTTCTGCATTTTTTGGGTGTGGCTTCCGTGTTGTCAATTCTGCTCGTCCGCCGTCCCGCACTCGCGGGTGCGCTTGGAGCGCTGATTGCACTTTTTGGGATTTGGCTTTCCGTTGTTTCTCTCCAATTGCCCTTTTGGATTCCTTTGTTACCCGTGTCCTTTGCAACCTTTGATTTTTTTCCCCTGTTCCCCTGGCTTGGGGTCGTGTGGCTTGGGATTGCTTTGGGGAGTTTTGCGTATTCAAATGGAAATCGGAGCTTTCGCGAACCCGCTTGGAATTCAAGTGTTGTAGTGCAGTGCCTCGCCTGGTCGGGACGGCGATCCATTTGGATTTATTTTTTTCATCAGCCCACGTTGGCACTATGGTTGTTTATTTTTTTCGGTGCTTAAAGTGCTGGGAGCCTGAAGCGGTTCTATGGCTATTATTTTAACCGAAAAAGTATTTTTTCAAACCAGTGACAACGCACGAATTGCCGCGCTTTTTTTACCTTCCGATTCCAAAAGGGCCGTGATTTTGGTGCACCAGTTTAACAAAGATAAATCCTCGTATGCCTCGCTGTCGAAGCTCTTGCAGCAAAGCGGCTTTGGCGTTCTCTCCATTGATTTGCGGGGTCATGGCGAGTCGCGTGGCAAGGGGTCGCTCTCTTCGCCGGAGGCGTTAACTCCGCTTGATTTTCAGAGCATGAGCAAGGACTTGGATGCTTCCGTAGCGTTTCTAAAACAAAAGGGATTTTCCGGGTTCTATCTGGTGGGTGCGTCCATTGGCGCGAACTTGGCGATCTCATTTCCCGCGGCGCATAACGGTTTTTGCGCGTCCGTAGCGCTTTCTCCCGGTCTTGACTATAAAGGGCTTTCGCCCGAAGTGGTCGCGCGCGGAACGCGTGTTCCGCTCCTGCTCGTAGCCAGCCGCGAGGACAGTTATTCGTTTGAATCCGCGACGCGGTTGTTTTCCGTGGTAAAAGCCAAAAAGGATTTTGCCATGCTTTCAAACGCAGGTCACGGAACGTTTATGCTCTCCAAGTCACCTGACTTAAAGCAAAAAATACTTGATTGGTTGAAATCGAATTAGGCATAGTTGAATTATTTTCTTAAGTTCTGAATCCAATGCTTATTTTTTTAATGGGTCTTGGTGCTCATGGTACTTGAATGGGCAAACCTCTTTTTCTTTCCGATGAATTGCTGGAATGGTTTTCCAGCAATCAGCGTGCCTTGCCTTGGCGCAACGCGTATGATCCGTACTTGGTGTGGCTTTCGGAGGTCATGCTTCAGCAGACGCGCGTGGAACAGGCGCTTCCCTATTTTGAGCGGTTCGTCAAGCAATTTCCCTCCATCCAAGTGCTTGCAAAAGCCCGTGAACAGGAAGTCCTGAAAGCCTGGGAAGGATTGGGGTATTATTCGCGTGCGCGGAATCTGCACAAGGCGGCTCAAATAATTGAATCGCAATTCAGGGGAAAAATTCCTTCTGATTATTTGGAGTTGCTTAAGCTTCCGGGGTTTGGCCCGTATATTTCAGCGGCAGTATCGAGCATTGCGTTTAATCAGGATCAGGCGGTGGTGGATGGGAATGTGTTTCGCGTGCTGTCGCGGTTTTTTGGGATAACGGATGACATTCGTGCTCCTGCATCGCGAAAAAAATTCCAGCAAATCGCGGATGAAATCTTGCCTTTGGGAAACGCCCGTTTTTTTAACCAGTCCCTGATGGAACTCGGGGCACTCGTGTGTACGCCGGAGGTGCCGTCCTGCGGACAGTGTCCGCTTTCGAGAAGTTGTTTTGCGTTTGTTCATTCGTGTCAATCGGAGTTCCCGGTGTCTTCAAAGAAGCCCGCGCGGCCGGTGCGTGTGTTTGCCGCACTTCGCGTGAAAAACAGAGTGGGGTTTTGGTTGTTGAAAAACAAGGCGCGGCTTCTCAATGGGTTGTATTCGTTTCCATTGGTGGCGTTTGACCCGCTGAACGATTCGAAAAAGGAAATCGCGCAGAAGGTGTTGGATTCGTTTGGGGTTTCTGTGTCCGTGTTGCGTGAAATCGGCCGGGTTTCGCATGACTATACGCATTTTCGTCAGATTGCGGTGTTGTTTGATGCAAAATTAAAAGAAAAAAAAGATCTGCAGTCAGATTCGGTTTCTTTTTTTTCAAATAAAAAATTGAATCAACTGCCGTTGACGAAACTGCAGCATAAGTTACTGGCATTGTAATGCGCTTATTTATTGCGGTCGAATAAGGCGTGTTTGTTCTAGTCCGTCAAAATGGCGGTCGGCAGTTATCAGTAGCGCATCTTCTTGAATTGCAGTGGCGTAAATCAGGCTGTCTGCGGTATGAAGCCGGTTTTGTTTTGCATAGTGTGCTGCATGCAGTGCGATCGGTTCTGTTACGTCCAATAATGTCGCGTTTTCGCGGATGAATGTGAGTGCTGCATGGATTCCTTTGACAGAATAGTTTCGCTGGCCCAGTATTTTTGAAATCTCGTAAACCGAAACAACTGAACAATAGAGCATGCGTTGATGCGATTCGATAACCGCCTTGGTTTCGGGGTTGTTTTCAACCAAGTACCCGAGCCAAATGTTTGAATCCAGCAATAGTTTGTCTTCAGTCACTTTCATCCCGTAGGTCTCGCATCATTTCTTCAAAGGACATTTTTTTTTCTTTGGCCAGAAACCCGTACATGCTCTTGGTTTTGGTTTTAAGAAGGCGTTCGATCACTTCGTTGTAGGTTTTGGCTTTCAGGCGTTTCTTAGCCGCGTCCAGTGATTGTTTGGTTTTTTCGTCAATCTGAATCGTTGTGGTTCCCATGTCCATCCAAAAACTATAGCGCCATAGTTTTTTTAAGGATTTGTTTTTTCGTCAATTAGAATAAGTTAGATGGGGAGCTGTAATTGCTCCAAACATTTTACTCAGAACATCTGAAATTGTGCTTTGCCCTCTTCCGTCATTTTTTCGGGGTTCCAGAAGGGTTCAAAGGTGAGTTCGACTTCGACTTTGGAGGTGCCTGTAATTTCTTTGACTTTGGACTTAATGTCAGCAAGAAGAATTCCGGCAAACGGGCAGGTGGGGCTTGTCATCGTAGCTTTGATGTACACGGAGTCATCGGGGTTTACACGGTAGTCGTAAATGAGTCCGAGGTCCCAGACGTTAATCGGGATTTCAGGGTCAAAGACCTGTTTTAAGGCTTCGATGACTTTTTCGGGTTGAATCATATTAGACTATACAATGTGAAATGCTATTAAGTATTTTGGTGCTAAAATTAGCGAGTGTATGAAAAAAAAGCGTAAAAAATTGAATATTGAAAAATTATCTTCTGCTCTGCTAAGTGAAAAGTTGCTGGCAGAGGATTGGTTGTCCAAAGAAGACGAAGAAGCTTGGAAAGACCTCTGAGCGAAACTCATTTCTTAATCTGGTTATCCAACGCGCACGAGTTTTCCGTTTTTTTTGGCGTGGCGGAAAGCAATCTCCAAAAACGCGTAGGAAGCGATGAACCATGCAATGCTCAGAATCACGAGCGCGCCAAAATCATAAGTGGCAAGTCCCACCGTGGATTTGATCATGTTGAAGGCGTGCGTGCTTGGAAGCATCAATGCAATTGCCTGTACGGGCCCCGGAAGGATTGAAATCGGGTAGTACACGCCTGAAATCAGAACGAATATGTCGGGGACCGTATATGAAAGCGAGAACGCGTCGGAGGTGAACAAGAACATCATTCCGAGCGTGATCATGCCTAATGTCAATCCGTAAAAGAACAGAAAGCAAAGTGCCACAAAAAACGTGGTCGCATCGGGAATAAAAAATCCGAACAAAAACCATGTCACGGCGTAGTACATTATGAACACGAGCGTGAACTTGAATATTCCGGATAGGATTCCGCCCAATACGAATTCAATGGTGCGAATCGGCGTAATGAACAGGTGTGTCAGCGAGTTGGACCAGTATTCTTCCATGTAACTGGAGGCAATTTCCATCTGCGCGTGGTACACGGCGCGCCATCCGATGATTCCAAGCACGACCATGAGAACGATGTTCTGGTCGCTTTTAAGAAACGACACGAACAGCAGAATGGAGAATAACAAGACAAGCGGCCAAAGCGTGACGTCAAACCACCGGAACGGGTTTTTGAATAAGAGCTTGAAGTTTTTGTAACTCTGGCTGTATGCGCGCGAAAGGGAGTCAATCATCTTCTGGCACCGCCAGTTCTTTGTGCGTGAGTTGCAGGAAAACTTCTTCAAGTGAAGCGTCTTTTTTTCCTGCGATTTTCCGGAGTTCGTTTACCGTTCCCTGTGCCACTATCTTTCCTTCGTTAATCAGGGCCACGCGGTCGCAGAGTTGTTCGGCTTCAAGCATGTAATGCGTGGTCAACAGAATCGTAAGTCCTTGTTTTTTCAAGTCTTTAATCAGCCCGCGGATTTTGAGTGCCATGGAAACATCGAGTCCCACGGTGGGTTCATCCAAAAGAAGCAGTTTGGGGGATGCCAAGAGGGCTTTGGCAATGTAGAAGCGTTGCTTGTATCCGGAGGACAGGGTGTACGCGAGTTGTTTTCGTTTTTCTTCAAGGCCGCTTTCTTGAATGGCTTTTTCAATGGCCGTTTTAGAATCGGGAATCGCATAAAGGTACGCGTAGTATTGGAGGAGGTCTTCGACGCTCATGCCGGACAAGAGCCCCGCAAAGCCGGTGACTAAATTGAGGTCTTTAATGATTTCGTTTCGCTGCGTTAATGCGTTTTTTCCAAACACAGTGATTTGTCCTCCATCTAATGTCAGCAGTCCGCAGACTGCGGAAATCAGCGTGGTTTTGCCAGCGCCGTTCGGACCCAGCAATCCAAAGATTTCGCCTTGCTTGATTTCAAGTGATACATCATCGAGTGCAAGAATCGTTTTGGGTCCTTGTTTGAATCGCTTGACGGCGTTTTGAACCAGCAGGGCGGGCATGAATTCATAGTGGGCGAATCAGTTTAAATAAAAATCAGCATTTGAAGCATGTGCAATGAAATGGCGTGCTGTGCGCTTGGAATTGTTTGAGTAAGTTAAAAGAATGAATTCAAGCATGCAATCATTTGAATTAATGTGAATGGGATTTTCCGCTGTAGCTTTTGGCGCAGTGATGGCAGCAAAACTTCAGGTTTTTTCCGCGAACGGTTTTGGTTATGCCGCCTTCGAATACTTTGCATCCGCACGGGCACAGGGACAAGTGGGGTTGCACCGCGATTTCCAGGAGTCCGCCAAATCGTTCCAGCATGTGGTGCGCAAATTGCTTGCCGATTTTGGTTAACTCGTATTCGGTTTTGTCGCGTCCCCCTGTTTTGGATACTCTAACAAACTTGTTTTTTTCCAGTTCCGCCAAAAACGGGTACATTTGGCCGGGTGATACTTTTTTTTCAAGGCGTTCGCCGATTTGCTTCATCATTTCATAACCGTGCTGTTTTTTTTCAAGCAAAAGCAGCATCGCGTAGAATTTGACCATGTTCGTGACTTTGGGTTCGGCCATAGTGAACTTGCGCAGCAAAAGTATTTAAATTGTGACCTATCATATTTTGACATATGGTTGTGCAAAAAATCGTTTTTGGCGTTGAAAACCTGCATTGCGCGGGATGCGTTTCTTCCGTGCAAAATGCTTTATTGGGCGTTAGCGGGGTTAAGACCGCGAAAGTGGATTTGAGTTCCAAAAAAGCCATGGTTGAATTTGACAGTGTCAGATGTTCCAAAGAACAATTGGCCCAAGCCGTAAACGAGACGGGCAAGACCGCGGTATTGTAAATGGCCAAAACCCAAAAAGTGACCATTCCCGTTTCGGGCATGCATTGTGCGAACTGTGCGCTAACAATTGAAAAAGCCGTGTCCAAAGTGGCGGGTGTCAAAACCGCGAACGTTAATTTTGCCTCTGAAAAATTAACGGCGGAATTTGATTCCGATAAATGTTCGGAGAAAGAAATTGTTGCGGCAGTGAACAAGACGGGTTACAAGGCCTTGGTTGAAACACCTGTTCCAGCATCGCCGGGTGGAATGGATCATTCCAAGCATTCGTCCGCGGAGCACGCGGTCCTGATGAACTCACAGGAGCCGTTTGACCCGCACGCGCATGCGCATATGGTGGAAGAAAAGGATTTGCTCCGCAAAGTCAAAGTCGGTGCCGTGCTCGGTTTTTTGGTGATGCTTGGTAGTTTTCCCGAAATTTTTGGAATGTGGCCCCTGATTTCTGACCCGAGAATTTTGTTTTTGTTGACGATTCCAGTGCAGTTTTGGGTGGGCAAAACGTTTTATGAGGGCGCCTGGATGGCGGTCAAAAACAAAACCATGGACATGAATACCTTGGTGGCGTTGGGGACGAGCGCGGCTTTTTTTTATTCGACGGCGGTCTTGCTGTTTCCCGAATTTTTGGTTGCGCCAAACGAAGTGCACGCGTATTATTTTGACGCGGCCGCGATTATTACTGTTTTGATTTTGCTTGGGCGTTTTTTGGAAAGCCGCGCGAAAGGCAAAACCTCGCAAGCCATAAAAAAATTGATTGGTTTGCAGCCCAAAACCGCGCGCATTATCCGAAACGGCCAGGAAATGGAAATTGAGATTGCAAAGGTTCAAGTGGGTGATTTGATTATCGTTCGCCCGGGGGAAAAAATTCCCGTGGATGGCATCGTCAAAGAAGGGCACTCGACTGTGGATGAATCCATGCTAACGGGGGAAAGCATGCCGATTGAAAAAAAAACCGGTGATTCGGTTTTTGGCGCGACGATTAACAAAAACGGCGTGCTTCGATTCGAGGCCACCAAGGTTGGCTCGGACACGGTTTTGGCGCAGATCATTCGTTTGGTGGAAGAAGCCCAGGGCTCCAAGGCGCCGATTCAAAAACTCGTGGACAAAGTCGCCGGAATTTTTGTGCCAGCGGTCATTATTTTGGCGTTATTGTCGTTTGGGTACTGGTTTTTTGTCGCGGGCCAAAGCTTTGTTTTTGCGCTGACCATTCTGATTGCAGTGCTGATTATTGCCTGCCCCTGCGCGCTCGGCTTGGCAACGCCGACGGCAATTATGATGGGAACGGGCAAAGGCGCGGAAATGGGTGTTTTAATCAAAAACGCGGAGGCTTTGGAACTCGCGAACAAGGCTACTGCGGTGGTGTTTGATAAGACCGGAACATTGACGCAGGGAAAACCAGTGGTCACGGATTTAATCGCCCTGAATGGTTTTTCCGAAGGTGATGTTTGGAAGTTCGTTGCAAGTGCGGAAAAGAACTCGGAGCACCCGATTGGTCAGGCGATTGTCGAATCCGCGGAAGAAAAAAAAGTGGTTTTGCTAAAAGCCGATTCGTTTTCCGCGGTTGAAGGAAAAGGAATTCAGGCCAAGTTCAAAAAAGACCTGGTCTTAGTCGGGTCAAGAAAATTATTGCTGGAAAATAAAATTTCAATCGATTCAAAAATCGAAAATCAAATCGTTGATTTGGAGTCGCAGGCCAAGACCACGGTGCTGGTTGCCGTGAACGGCAAGATCGCGGGTTTGGTTTCGGTCGCGGACCCGTTAAAGCCGGTTTCCAAGTCTGCCGTGGAATTGCTGAAAAAACTAAATCGGGAAGTCTGGATGATTAGCGGGGATAATCCGCGCACCGCAAATGCGATTGCTGGTCAGCTTGGAATTTCAAACGTGATGGCGGAAGTGCTGCCGCATCAAAAAGCCGAGAAAATCAGGGAACTCCAGTCCCGCGGTCACAAAGTCATCATGGTCGGCGACGGCATCAATGATGCGCCCGCGCTGGCCCAAGCCGATGTCGGAATTGCGATCGGGTCGGGGACTGATGTCGCGATTGAAACCGGGAATGTGGTGTTGATGCGCGGCGATGTGCGTGATGTCGCGCGTGCGATTGACTTGAGCCGGTATACGGTTCGCAAAATCAAGGAGAACCTTGGGTGGGCGTTTGTGTACAACTTGCTTTTAATTCCGGTGGCCATGGGGGCGTTGTTTTTGTTCGGCGGACCGCTGCTTAACCCTATTTTGGCGGGGGGTGCCATGGCGTTTTCCAGCGTCTCGGTTACTTTTAATTCCTTGCGGATGAAGTATTATCGGCCTATTGCCGTGTAAGGGTTGCTCTTGGATGAATTCGCACGAATGTGACATTTGCGGTAAAACGTTTTCTTCACACGAAGGGCTTCTTTCGCATCAGAAAGACCGCCACCCGAACCGCGAGGCCGAGAAATGCGAGGACTGCGAACCCGAATCCGCGCACCACGCGGAACAATCCCTGCGCGGGCTTTCGCGCGAAGTATGGGGCGTTTTTTTGGGCCGGCAGGCCAGGCAAAGCGTGGAGCGCGAAATGCTCAAACTCGCGCTCATGACTTTGGCGAGTCTTTTGGTGCTCGGTGCCATTGGGTATTTTGGTTTTTTTTCAAATTCCCCGAATTTTTTGGGGCGGTTTGGCTGGCTGCTGATTTATTTGCTGATAGGGCTCGTGGCCAATTCAGCGACCATTTGGCACTTAAAGTCCTATCGCAACGTGTCCTGCCAAACGGGCATGATGATTGGCATGACGTGCGGCATGCTCTCGGGGTTTCTCGTGGGATTAATCATTGGCGCAACCAATGGAATGTTTGTAGGCGCCGTCGCGGGTCTTTTGGTGGGAATTCTCTTGGGGAGCTGGGCAGGGAAGTGCTGTGGGACCATGGGCGTGTTGGAGGGGCAAATGGCGGGTTTTATGGCTGGGCCGATGGGGGCCATGACCTCGATTATGATGGTGAATGACAACTACCTGGCGTTCATTCCGATCGCACTCGTGTTTGAAATCATTATTTTGGGCGGGGTCATGTTTTTGGTGTATCAGGAAAATGGGGGCAAACAATTGAACATCGCGAAAAAAACCGCGAAATCCGATTTTTTCGTTTTTTTGGTCGTGAATTTTGTGGTCTTGTTGGCATTGGCGTGGCTGATGGTGTACGGGCCCAAATCGGAATTATTTGCGATTCGATTGACGTAACGGGGGGTGAAGAAATGGAAAAACTGAATGCAAAAGCGGCCGCAATGGCGGGTGCTTTAACCGGTGCCGTACTGCATGGCGTCGGAGGCCTGTTATTGTGGGGCGCGCCGGGAATGATGACTGGAGTGATGCGCAACATGATGTATTACCAGGCGCCAGACACCATGTGGCTGTTTAGCTGGAATGCATGGATTTTCGGCATCATCGGCGGGCTCGTGATCGGCGCAGTCATCGGCTATCTGATCGCGGTCTTTTACAATTGGGGGCTGCAAAAATAAGGCGCCTAACTGGATCCGTTTTTTTCAGGATCCGGTTCATTTTTGATTCGTTTAGAGTATGGTAATTTCGTATGGCATTTTCTTTGGCGTTTTCAGGCAAAAAACCGATTGGTTATTTGCTGTTGGGTTTGGGCATTCTATTGATTTTGATTTTGGCGTTTGTCAAACTCAATTATGATGCCCAAGCCGCGTTTTTGTGTGAAAACATTGAGGCTTCGGGCGGCGATATGCTCGCATGTCCTGCACACAAAACCGATGCCTCGTGGTTGTTTATGACGGGGTTTGGAGTTTCACTCGTGATCGCGTTTTCGGGTTTGTATGCGGGGTTCATTGAAAAACCAATTTTGAAAACCGAAAAATCGTTCCAGCCGCTGGACCCCACTCAACTGGATTCGGATTCGCGGCGCGTGTATGACCTGCTGCGGAATGCGAATGGTTCGCTTTTTCAATCCGACTTGATTCGCGAAACCGGGTTCTCTAAAGTCAAGCTCTCGCGCTTGTTGGACAAGCTTGAGCAGGGTGGGCTTGTGGAGCGCCGTCGCCGCGGCATGGCCAACCTCGTCGTGCTGCACTAAAAACGGTTTCGTTTGATTGCTCCTGAATCGGCGATTCCAACAGGGTGTGTGAATCCAGCAAAAGATTTTCTTTTGGATGGGCGAATCCACTTAAAAATTTCCTTTTTTTAGCGCAGGAACTGTTTTCGTATTTCTTCGGTCCTGTTCAGTCATTCTTCAATTATTCTCTCTTCGATGAGCCGGTCTAATCGCTCTCAATCCTTTGTTTTCCCGTGAAACTAGTTTCACCAGTACGTACTAATGCTGTTTCAGCGGCGGTTGGTGCGACAGGAGGTTTACCATGTCGAACTCAAAACTCGAAACGCTGAATTTAGGGCTGTTGGTTGTTGCACTGGCGGTTTCCGCTATGAACACCTTCGCCATTTTCAGCATTCAAAATCAGACAGTCACTGCATCCACCTTCACGGGTGCGGCCGTGGTCAGTACCTCGCAGGATGATTCCCAAGGAGCCGTATCGAATGCGATTCCCCCGGAGATTCAGCTGCAGGTTCTTCCAGCCGGAGTACCGGCGGTCTATGGCGCGGAATTAGGGGTGCGGTTTGATGCCGTGTCCACGCAAAATCCGTCCCTTGCGGATGCCACGATTAAAACGCTCGCGCAGCTGGACAAAAGCATTACGCTATCCGGCGAATCGCTGAACCGGTACATCACTATCACGAATCAAATCAGCTGTGAGTATTGCTGCGGTGCACCTGCGATTACCACGCGGGACGGAAAAGCGGCGTGCGGTTGCGCGCATAGCTATGCCATGCGCGGGCTTGCCAAGTACCTGATTTCGCAGCACGGCGAAGAGTACTCGGATGACCAGATTCTGGAAGAGCTTGGGAAATGGAAAGCGCTCTTTTTTCCGGATGCGGCAGCCCTAAAGGCGCAGGCCCTTGCGGCAAAGGGGTACGAATTCAATTACATCAACTTGGCGTCGAACAAATACCGCGGACTTGAAAAACAAGCCTCGGGAAGCAACATGGTCGGAGGTTGTTAAATGAAACACTGTGAACACGAGTCAGATACACAATCCAATCACGCATCCAGCGAAACCGACTGGAAACAATACGCGATGCTCGCGGCAATCGGCATTCTGTTTGTCGTGACGCTGATTCAGGGAATTCAGCTCAACGCGCTTCAAGGCCAGACGGCGACATCCGCCGCGTTTGCGGCGGCTCCGGCGCTCTCCTCGGGCGGGTCTACGGGCGCTGAAACCAATGCCCAGATGATGGCGCGTATGCATCCGGATCAGGTCCAGCCCAAGCCCTCGGGCGGGGGCTCCACCATGGTCGGCGGGTGTTGACGGAGGAATGAAAGAATGAAGCGGGTTTGGCAGATTCCGGGAATTGCCGGCGGCCTCTTGGTGGCCAGCCGCGTTGTGCATGCGCATTGTCCGTTGTGCACGGCGGCGGTAGGTGCCGGGATTTTGGGTGCCCAATATCTGGGTCTTGGGGACGGAGTCGTCGGATTATTCACAGGCGGCTTTGGACTCGTCACCGGCTTGTGGGTTGGCAACAAACTCAAGACCCGTTTCATTCCTTTCCAGTCAATTCTTCTGGCGGTTGCTTCTTGGGTGCTCACCGTGATTCCGCTTTCAGGGCTTTCGGATCAAACCTTCTTTGTGCCGCTGCTGTGGTTTGGGGAAGCGGGCTCGTTTTTTAACTCGGTTCATTTTGTCAGCAAGTTTTTGATCGGAAGCGTCTTGGGCGGTGTGGTGACCGTGCTGGCGTTGCAGTTGCACGCGGGCATCAAGCAGTGGCGCGGAGGCGTCTTGTTTCCGTTTCAAGGCGTGGTGTTGCCGCTGGCCGCGCTGTTGTTCGCAGGCGGAATCCTATTTGTGCTTTGGGGTGGGGGCGGTTAAGGATGAAAAAGTATCAGGATTGGCAGCAAGAGCTGCAGCAATTCAGGCTGAACGCAGCTGATTTGTCCAAGGAAGCGGATTTGAGCATTGGTTTGATGAATCTCATTTCGCTCGAAGAGCATCTCGCGTTTTCGAGTGCCAAAACGAAGAGTGAAAAATATTTGGAACTCCTGCGCGCTTGCCGCGCGATTCGAAAAGAAATCCAGCGAAAACTGGTGAAAAATCCTTCGGCGGAGGAATGGTGTGTTTCAAAGCACCTGCTTGCCGCAAGCATGCGGCTCTTTGAAACCGGGACCAAGGAACTGGACTTGGGAAACCCCGCGGCGGCGGAGCAGTTGTTTGGGTTTGCGTTTGAATTGTATTCGTTGTTTTTTGTCATTAATTTAAAACCGGTTGAGGCCGGCAAGTCGCCTGCGGACGTTTCATTCGTTGAATCAACCGCTGCTTCGGATTCCGATTCGGAAATTCACCCGGATTCATCCAAAACCAGTTTGGAGTCAATGATTGCGCCAACCGAAAAAACCGAAGACACCCGTGATTTTAGAAAACGGGTGAGTGAGTTAATCACGCAAATCGTGAACTGCTGCAAGGAGTGAAAAATATGCGGAAAGAAGTTTTGTTCGGAATCATTGCCGCACTCGGGTTGCTGGTCTTGTACACCGCGCTTCTCTATGCCCTCAACGGTCCCGAACACACGCTCGAACAATTTCGCAAATTCGGTGTTTTCATTGTTTTGCTGGCCGCAGGTTTTGGCGTGCAAACCGGTTTGTTTTTGTTTGCACGCACCGAACTCAAAAATCGCCTTTCTGCGGCACAGTTTGCTGCGACGGGGAGCGTCTCCGGCGGTTCAATGATTGCGTGTTGTCTGCATCATGCCACGGATGTTCTGCCGCTTGTGGGGCTTTCGGGTCTTGCCTTATTTGCCACGGAATACACGCTCTTTTTTTTGGTTCTGGGCGTTCTCTCAAACCTCGTGGGTATTGCATTTATGCTTTCCATGCTTCAGAAGCACAACGCGTTTCCATTCGCGCGCATGTCCGCGTTTAATTGGACTGAAATTCGAAACCTCGCCGCAGTGCTTTCGGTGATTGTGCTGGTCGCGGCAGTGGGTTATTCATTTTTTTTGGCTCCCCGCCTGGTCCCCCCATTGGGTGCGGGGGCTTTTTCGCTTTCCCCCCAAATCAATTCGCAGAACAATGTGGAGGTGAGTGTGACGCCGCAGATTTCGGAGAGCCAGACCGCGTTTGAGATTCAATTCACGACGCACAGCGGAAGCCTTGATTTTGAAGTGGAGGATATTGCCACGCTGCAGGACGAAACCGGGGCGGTTTACCCGGCTGTAGCGTGGGAAGGAAGTCCTCCGGGCGGGCATCATCGCAGCGGAAAACTGGTGTTTGGGCCCCTGCCCGAAAACGCGCGCCGCATTCGTCTTGTTCTCTTGCAGGTGTCGCAGTCGGACCGCTCCTTTGAATGGAATTTGTCGCCTTAGAAAGGGGGGTTTGTCGCCTTAGATGCCAATTGATTTGGCATTTGGCCCATTGTTTGCCAAATAAGAAGGTTTAAATTTCCAAGCAGATCATTCTTTAGTAGGAAAGTGAATCCATGAACAAGCAAACCATTACGATTCTGGGCATTTTTTTGATTTCGGGCTTTGTTTTTTTTGCCATGGCCAACGCCCTGCTGTTTTCCAAGTCACCCACCGGTGCTTCGGTATTGCCCCCCGGCGGAACAACGCCCCGTGGCGAGGTTCAGGTTGTGCAATTATCTGCTTCGGGAATTAATTATTCGCCCGCAGTCATTACGGTTAGACAAAACCAGCCGGTTCGGCTGGTCGCGGATGTGCAAACGCTTCAAGGCTGCCTGCGCTCCTTTGTGATTCCCGCGTTCAATGTTCGAAAAGTCTTCACGGAGGCCGATAACACATTGGAGTTTACGCCGACGCAAAAGGGGAGCTTTCCGTTTTCGTGTTCCATGGGCATGGGCCGCGGAACCATTAACGTAATCTAACGCGGGTCTTTGGTCGGATGGGCATTCTTTTCAGTATTCGATTGGTACTCGGTTACAAAAATTATCTCGGATTCTTTCTTCTCTGCACGCTCGTATTCTGGATTTTATTCGGCTGGTTGCTCGGTCTTTCAAAGCTTCCATTATTCGACTGGGTTGCATTGCAAAATTCGGTCGTGTGGGAACTTTTTTTGCCGAATCTCCTGGTCATTCTTCTCGCAGGCGCATTGAATGCATTGCTGCTGACCCTGACCGTGTTTCGCCTCAAAGAATTGCAATCGAAAATGTCCGGAGCGGAATCCAAAACGGGGTTGCTTGGCGTTGGGTTGACGGGTGTTTTTGCTGCGTGTCCGTTTTGTGCGGTGAGCCTGGCCAGCGTGTTTGGCGTATCCTTTGTATCCGCTTTTATTGCGCCCTACTATCTGGCCTTTCAGGCGGTCGCTTTGGGGGTGGTGTTGCTTTCGTTGCACTGGACCGCGCGCCAGATTGGGACGGAGTGCATTGCCTGTGGGATTGGATTCGAAGAAACCAAAAAGTCAGTTAAAGTCCTGAGTCAATCAAATCGGTTGTAGGGCCTGGTTCAAGTTTTTTTTGAATCAAAAATAGATCCAAAATTTGGGTCCAATCAGGCGATTTTGAGGGTCTTTAGGGGCTGCGGTTGAACCATAATTCTTTAAATTAGTTGCATGAATTTTATTTCATATGACTGATGCTTGGCCGTATCACCTGTGTTTTGAGACGCTTTCCAATGACCTGCGGCTGCAGATTTTGCAGCGCTTGAAAGAGCGTTCCTATTCGGTTTCAGAGCTGTGCGAAGCGCTTTCCGCGGAGCAGTCCAAGGTGTCGCATTCGTTAGCCATGCTGCGCCTGTGCAATTACGTGGACGTGGAATCCAAGGGAAAGAACCGGATTTATTCCCTGAACCCCGTGGTGCGCGAGGGATTGAAACTGGAAGAAAATCACGCGAATATTTTTCATTTGGTGGATGCGCATATCGCGAAGTGCTGCCATTTTGAATGCAAGAAACTAACGGTGCATGCATAAGTGTGCATTGGAAAAATGAGGATTGTGAATACCATGGAACAAGGATTGGTCGTAACGAATCTGCATGCCGGAATCGAATCAAAAGAGATTCTCAAGGGCTTTGGGATTACCGTGAAGCCCGGTGAAGTGCACGCGATCATGGGGCCCAATGGCAGCGGCAAATCCACGTTTGCCTCCGTGTTAATGGGTCACCCAAAGTTTGAAGTCACCGATGGTCGTATGCATTTTAACGGTTCGGATTTGCTGGAACTTTCTCCCGATGCGCGTGCGCGTCTCGGATTGTTTTTGAGTTTCCAGTATCCGTTTGAAGTCGCTGGGTTGTCGGTTGCGAAATTTTTGTTTGCCGCGTACAAGGCGCGTTTTCCGGAGGAAAAGATTTTGCCGCTTTTGTTTCAGCAAAAATTGAAAGCCTTGCTTTCGGAGCTTCGCATGGATCCCTCTTTTTCGGGCCGCGACCTGAATGTTGGGTTTTCGGGGGGCGAAAAAAAGCGTGCCGAGATCTTGCAGCTCAAACTTTTGCGTCCCCGCCTTGCGGTGCTCGATGAAACCGATTCGGGACTTGATATTGATTCGCTCAAGCTCGTGGCGGAATCCGTGAACGCGCTTCGATCCCCTGATTTTAGCGCGATTGTGATTACGCACTACAAGCGGATTTTGAATTACTTAAAACCCGATTTCGTGCATGTGATCTATGACGGGTGCGTGGTGGCGTCAGGCGGGCACGAACTCGCGGATCGTCTGGAGTCGCAGGGGTATCATGCGCTTTTAAAGGAAAACGGAATCGAGCTTCCGGAGCATATGAAAGAGTGAAAGTGAAAGCATGGGAAATGAAAAACTAAAAAAAACAGACTCGCGGATTTCAGAAGCCGCGCGTGTGCGCGAGCGTTCCTTGTCGCAGACGGATTATTCGAAGTACGATTTTTCGGACACCACGAAGAATTACGACGTGGTGCTGGACCGCGGGTTAAACGAAGAAACCGTGCGCGAGATCTCGCGCTTGAAGAGTGAACCCGAATGGATGCTGGCGTTTCGCTTGCAGGCGCTTAAAGCGTTTAACAGCCGCCCGCTTCCCGCGTGGGGGCCTGATTTGTCCGGCATTGATTTTAACGAAATTATTTATTACCTGCGCGCCTCGCGCGAAGGAAAAACCAACTGGGAGGATGTTCCGGATTATATCAAAAAAACCTTTGATCGTTTGGGCATTCCGGAAGCCGAAAAAAAAATATTGGCGGGCGTTGGGGCGCAATACGACTCCGAAATGGTATACCACAGTATCCGGCATGACCTTGAAAAACTGGGTGTTGTTTTTTTGAGCATGGATGATGGCGTTAAGCAGTATCCGGATTTGGTGCGCGAGCATTTTGCCAAAATCATTCCGCTTAACGACAACAAGTTTGCGGCATTGAATAGTGCCGTATGGTCCGGGGGAAGTTTCGTTTATATTCCAAAGGGCGTTAAAGTGGATATTCCGCTTCAGGCCTATTTTCGGATTAACGGCGAGCAGGTGGGTCAGTTTGAGCGCACCTTGATTATTGCAGATGAAGGAAGTCAGGTGCATTATGTCGAGGCTTGTTCCGCGCCGCGCTACAGTACGTATTCGCTGCATTCGGCGGTGGTAGAAATTGTCGCGAAGCGCAATTCACATGTGCGTTACACCACGATTCAGAACTGGGCGAATAATATTTACAACCTCGTGACCAAGCGCGCGTTTGCGTACGAGAATGCCAGTGTGTTCTGGACCGACGGGAATTTAGGAGCCCGCGTGACTCAAAAGTATCCCGCGATTTTTTTGATGGAGCCCGGTGCCAAAGGCGAGGTATTAAGCGTGGCCCTTGCGGGCGCGGGTCAGCATCAGGACACCGGCGCCAAGGCCGTGCACTTGGCGCCGTATACCACGAGCGTGATCACAAGCAAGTCGGTTTCAAAGGATGGCGGGCGTGCAAGCTACCGTGGCTTATTGAAAATTGCGAAGAATGCGCATCATGTGAAAAGCACGGTGCGCTGCGATGCGTTGTTGCTGGATGCGCACTCGCGCACGGATACGTATCCGTATATTGAAATTGGAAATCCAACGGCTACGATTGCGCATGAGGCCACGGTGGGAAAAATCGGCGAGGACCAGTTGTTTTATCTGATGTCGCGCGGTTTGACCCAAGAGCAGGCTTTGACCATGATTGTAATGGGATTTATTCAGCCCTTCACCAAGTCGCTTCCGCTTGAATATGCGGTGGAATTGAACCGCCTGATTGAAATGGAAATGGAAAACAGTGTTGGATAAGCGCGTTTTGTTTCAAAGGATTTTTCAAAGAGTGCTGGCACAGATTAACCTGAAACCAAAACAGTACTCGCTCAAATACATGCATTAATTTTTTTTTTTTGAATTTTGTGTCTTAGGTGCGAAAATGATGGTGCAGTCCATTAAAGTGAAAGCCGTGTTTGCAAATGAGCCCGCGTGGATGCTGGAGTACCGGCGTCGCAACGCGGAAATTGCATTGGCAAAGCCGATTCTCAAAAGCAAGTACTCGGTGATTCCGCAGTGGGATGCGTTTTTGGAGGAGCTGGTTTCAAAGGAAGTCCTCGCTCTTCCGCGCGATTTGCCTTCGAACGGAATTCGCGTGCTGAATTGGACCGATGCGCTGCGCGAATTCGGTGCAGAACTTAAAACAGCGCTTGAAAGCGAATCCATCCCGCGTGACCAGTTTGAGAGTGGCGTGAATGCGCGGTTCAATTCCGGTTTTGTGCTCGTGATCGATTCTTCGGTAAACGCAGATGCATTCGTATCGTTTGACACAGTTGTTCCAAAGAGTGCCTGCGCCAAAACGGTTGTGATTGTAAAATCAGGTGTTTCAAATCTGAATCTGTTGGAATCAGTTTCGGGTTCTTCGGGTCGCTGCAACTTTACGCTTTTCGTGGAAGAGGGTTCGCGGGTTTTTTTCGTTCGAATCTTGGACTGGTCGCAACAGGGGCTTATTTCGTGCCAGCAGGTGCTTGAAAAGGATGCGTTTTTGCATTCGGTGATGGCCTGGCAGAATGCGCCTTTGGTGCGAAGCAAAACCAGCACTGTGTTTTTAGGTGCGGGAAGTGAAAATGTGCATCGCGAGTGGGTGCTTTCAGGCGGGCATGACCGCTTGGACTTGAATCTTTTGGTGCTGCATGGCTCACCCGGCTGCAAGAGCCATTCGGTGTTTAAGAGTGTGTTAAGCGATTCGGCGTATTGTGTGTTTGATGGCATGATTAAGATTCCGCTGTCTGGTCAGCAGGCAACGGCACTGCTGGAGATGCACGGACTTCTTTTGTCGCCGAATGCTTCAAATAATAGTATTCCGGGGCTTGAAATCGAAGCGGATGATGTGAAAGCCACGCATTCGGCAACGCAGTCGCAATTGGATGAAGAGTCATTGTTTTACCTGTGTTCGCGCGGAATTCCAAAGGAAGAAGCCGAGCGCATGCTTGTGATGGGGTTTTTGGAAAGCCTCGTGCATGAATTGCCGGCGGTGTTTCACGCGCCGCTGTCAGCGGTTCTGGAAGCCAATTGGCAGAAGTTGAATGTGAATGCGTTTCGATTTAAAAACTAAATGAATTAGATGCAATTACATCGCTTTGCCTGAATGGCACAATCGAAGACTTGGAAATGGACTGAGTGGGGCCGGGGTAGACTTTGCATGGCTGAATTAAATTCTCAAAAAATTCGCTCCGATTTTCCGATTTTAAAGCGTTCAATCAACGGCTTTCCATTGGCTTTTCTGGATAACGCGGCCACCACGCAAAAACCGTCTGCGGTGATTGAAGCAGAGTCTGATTTTTACCGCAATCACAACGCCAATGTGCACCGCGGAAGGTATGTGTTAAGCGACGAAGCATCGGATATTTTTGAGTCCGCGCATGAAACCGTGGCGGAATTTGTCGGGGCAAAGCCGACTGAAACCGTGTTTGTTCGAAATGCAACGGAAGCGATTAATCTTGTGGCGTTTTCACTCTCTTTGGGCGGGTTTTTGAAAAAAGGAGACTTGGTCGTGCTCTCCAAGATGGAGCATCATGCCAATCTGGTGCCCTGGATTGAACTGCAGAAGCGAATCGGAATCCGGCTCGCGTTTGTTTCCTTGACAAAGGGAATGGAACTGGATTTGAATTCGCTGCAAGAGCAGTTGAAGCAAAAACCAAAACTGGTGGCCATCAGCGGGTGTTCGAATGTCTTGGGAACACTGCCGCCGATAAAAGAAATTGTGTCGGCTTCCAACGATGCGGGGGCGCTGGTACTTGTGGATGGCGCGCAACTCGTGCCGCATGCGCCCGTGGATTTCAAGCGCATCAAAGCGGATTTTTTGGCGTTTTCGGCACACAAAATGTGCGGTCCCACGGGCATCGGCGCGCTGGTGGGCCGTGCGGAAATGCTGGAAAAAATGCCGCCGTTTTTAACCGGCGGGGAAATGATTTCCGAGGTATTCTGGGATCATGCGACCTGGAACGAGCTGCCATGGAAGTTTGAAGCGGGAACTCCGGCGATTGCGCAGTCCGCGGGGTTTAAGGCGGCCGTGGAGTACCTCAAGGGGCTTGGAATGGAAAATGTGCATGCGTTTGAACAAAAATTGGGGAAAAAGGCGTTTGATGCGCTTTCGTCCATTCAGGGCGTGGCGCTGTATGGTCCGGAGCCTTCCAAAAAGTGCGCCTTGTTTTCGTTTAACATTACGGGCGTTCATCCGCATGATGTGGCAACGGTTCTGGATTCGCGCGGAATCGCCGTGCGCTCCGGCAACCATTGTGCCCAGCCGCTCTTGCGCGACTTGGGCGTGGATTCAACGGTGCGGGCTTCTTTTTACATTTACAATACCGAAGAAGAGCTTATCCGGCTGGTGGACGGCATTAAAGAAGCCAAAAAGATTTTTGGCGTGTAAAATGAAGGGCAATTGGCATTTCTGAAAAAGATAGGTGAATGAAAAATTCTGAATTTTTGCGGAATGAAATTTTGTTTATTTCGATCAGTTGCGTTTTTTATTGAGCAGGTTTTGCATATGGAATCAAATGAGTTGTTTTCGGAGACGATTCTGGAATTGTATAAGAATCCGGTCAATTCCGGTGAACTGAAGGGAGCCACGCATTCCGCGGAGCTGGGCAATCCATCCTGCGGCGATACGGTGAAATTTTTTCTTAAAGTGGAGCGGGGTGTTGTAACCGATGCGTCGTTTGTGGGGCTGGGTTGTGCGATTTCACAGGCCAGTGCCTCGGTATTAACCGAACTGGTGAAAGGAAAACCTGTCTCGGAGCTCAAGCGCATGGAGCCCGTGCAGTTGTTTGAAGCCCTCGGGGGCGTGATTCAGACGCGGATTCGCTGCTCGACCTTATCGCTTTCGGTCATGAAAAAAGCCCTGGGTGAATAGGCGAAAAATAAGGCTTTCTGGACGGAGTATTTGAATAGAGGACTTTGATTAACCCCCAAAACCAAATTTTCAATTCGTTGAATTCTGAATTAACCACGTTTTAATGCGATTTGGATTTTCAATTCCCTAGTTAATCAAACCTTTCAATAGAGCATCAAAATGAATTCTTTTTTTCTGAATTTTTAAACCAGCCTTCCTAGGAGTTACCTGAATTTCCCACGCGTTTTTAAGTTCTTCTTTTCCAAAAGTGTGGTAGGGGTTTGGTTTGGTTATTGAATTGAATTCGATCGGTCCTTTTGCGCGGGCTATTGGATCGGTTTCTTCGTTTATTTCGGAAGGAAATTTTCGGTTTAATAATCAGGGTTTTTTCTTTCGCGAAACCGACCCGAGTCAGGTCATTTTGGTGGACCTGTTTGTTCCAAGGAAGTTTTTTCAGAAGTTTGAGGTTGAACCCTCGTTTGTTGGAATCAACTTGGCGGAGTTGAACCGGATTTTGCAGCGCAGCCAGACAAACGACGTTTTGAAAATGGATTTAACCGATTCCGAGCTGGTGCTTCATTTTCACGGTGAATTGAATCGCTCGTTTCATTTGTCTTTAATTGACGTGGCTAAGGACGAACCCAGTATTCCAAATCCTAAGTTTGACGCCGTGGTGCAGGTTTCTGCGCGCGTTTTGAAAGAATCTTTGAAAGACGCCGCGTTGTTTGGAAACAGCGTTGTGTTGAAGGCCTCTGGCAATGCGCTCACTGTGGAGTCGCGCGGAAATCAGGGAACGCTTCAAAGCATTGCGTCGCAGACTTCAGTAGTCTCCGTGAAAGCCACGGCCGAGACGGTGGGTAAATTCAATTTGACCTTTTTGCAAAATGTTGTGCGCGAAGCGGACAGCGACAAAAAAATAACCCTTGAACTCAAAACCGATGCGCCCATGAAAATCTCGTACCTGATCGGCGACATCCCGATGCAATTCTACTTGGCGCACATGATCCTGTGACTGTGCCATTCCGTACACCCGAAGGGTGCAGGTGCGCAAGCTGGCATACGTGGGCAATCTGAAGATTGCCCGTAGTATGTGTTTGCGGTATCACCAAATCCCCCAAATTTAACTTTTTCACCGGCAGTGCAGTGCCGTGGTTTTTAACCATTTTTGGCACTTGTCTCTATACCATGTTTTCCATTGAGGATCTCCGGTTTGCGGTTCGGTTTCCGTTTTCAAATTTAGCCAAGCAGGTGCTCCGTTTGCACGCGTTTCCATTGGACAAAACCCCGCCGCTCGTGCTCGCGAAAGCAGCCTCTTTAATTGTTTTCTCCGCGCAGCCCAAAAAGCAGTCGGAGCTGGAGGAGTATTTCAAAAAGCGCATCATCGGTTCATCAGACCTGCTGTTGCAGGAGATTCAGGCGTTTCCAATTGCCAAGATTTTGGTGAGTGCCATGGACAAGCCCGAGTTCTGCGACCGTTTATCGGACTTGGTAGCCAAGCAGGTTTTTTTCTATTTGACCTTGGAAGAAAAGCGCGAATTGTTGTTTTCGCTCTCGCACGAATTGAATGCGCGCGCAGCCATTTCGCGCAAGCCCGGTTTTTTTGCGGAAGTGTCATTGATTGATTTTTTGCAGGCGAATTTTTCGGAGGATTTTTTAAAACTCGTGAACCAGCCTCTCGAAGAGGGCGTGATTTGTTTGTCGCAGAATGATTTTGCGCGGTTTTTGTCTGAGTATTCGCGCGAACAGACTCGGGCGAGCCTGCCGGTTCCGCTCGACGGTGTCCCGAAGGGATTCTCCGTAGCGGCTAAAAAACTGGGGGATGAACTCGCGTTTCGAAAAACCCAGTCTTTTCAGTTTCAGCCTTTGGGCAATGTGGAAGCGCAAGCGTTCCCGCCGTGCATGGCCAAGATTTATTCGGAGTTGCTCTCGGGTCAACGTCCTACGCATTCGGCACGGTTTAACCTCGCCACGTTTTTAGCGGCCGTTGGAATGCCGTCCGCAGAAATCGTGGAGGTGTTTTCGCATGCGTCGAATTTTAACGAAAAAATAACGCGTTATCAGGTGGAGCGGATTGTGGGAAAGGGAAAGCCCGCGTATTCGCCCAGTTCGTGCGCGAAGATGCGCGAGTATGAATTGTGCGTGGCCAATTGTCCGGTCAAGCACCCGCTGCAGTTTTACCGGATTCACAAAGCAAACCCCGCGTCAAGTGAGTCTGAAACCGATGCCACTTCAAAATCTGAATTGAAAGCGCAGGGAAGTTGATTGTGTTGGTTTCTGAAATTGAATTTTTGACAAGGCGGTTTCAATCCTATTACGAAAAAAATACTGTGTCGGGCCCGCCGGGTGTTTCGTTTCGTGAGTTTGGAACCGGCGACTTCGGAAAAAAGATTGCGCGGCGTCATTTGTCGTTTGCCAATTCAGAACAGTTCAATTCGTTTTTGCGCCATCAGGTTCCGTTTTTTGTTTCGTATTCTTCGGCGTATTACCGTTTTCCGGCAAACCGGCCTATGGATGCCAAGGAATGGCTGCATTCCGATATTGTGTATGAGTTTGATTCGGATGATTTGAAAACGGATTGCAAGCAAGAGCACGATTCGTGGCAGTGCAAATCCTGTGGCACCGGCGGTGCGGGTTTTGTATCTGCGTGCGCGAATTGCGGTTCTTCGGCGATTGCGGTCTCGCAGTGGGTGTGTCCCGAGTGCCTGCGCGCGGCAAAAAAAGAGTTGCTTCGGTTGCTTTTTGTTCTGGAACACGATTTTGGGTTTCATTCGGATTTCGCGTTTAATTTTTCAGGTTCAAAGGGGTTTCATATTCATCTGCGGGGGGAGGAAGTGCAGAATTTGTCTCCCAAAGCGCGGATTGAACTGCTTGATTTTATTACCGGAACGAATCTGGATTTTGAATCCATTGGATTCGTTTCCAAAACCGGGTCTCTGGCAAGTGTTCCGCTGGCCCAGGCGCGCGGCTGGAATAAAAAAATTCTGTTGGGTGTGCGCGACTTGATTTTGCAAAGCGACGCCGAGGCGCTCTCCGTGGCGGGCAGTGTTTCAACTGGAATGGCGCAAAAAGTGTTCGCGGAGCGTGAGCATGTGCTTGAAAGTTTGAGTCGCGGAACATTTCCACTCACGCTGGGGAAAAAATCGAATGGATTCTGGCGAAGCATTTTGGATTTTGTTTCCGACCAGAACCGCCTCGCGGTAGACCGACAGACCTCGCTGGACAAATTCAAAATCATCCGCGTGCCGAACACGATTCACGGCGAAACAGGGCTGCTCGCCAGGTCGTTTGCACGCGAGGCACTGGAATCGTTTGACCCGTTAAATGAATCCGTTGTTTTTTCGGATAAACCTGTTTCGGTATTGGTCAAAAAATCCCCGAAATTTTTCCTGAGCAACCAGTGGTTTGGTCCGTTTGAATCCGTTGAAACGGATTTGCCCGAGTATGCGGCCCTGTTTTTGCTTGCGAGGGGGGCGGCAACTCTGCCTGAAAATGGGGCGCACAAGTAATTTTTCGGGTTAAGTGTCCTTTTGGCAGCTGTTCTTAAACGCCCAAAAAATCGGTTTTTTTTAAACGTTTGCCTGCGTATTCATAGTAAGGGGAAAATCGGGGTTTTGCATGAATTTGTCGTATGACGAGATCCGGCGCATTTACCGCCTTGAAAAGACCACGTCGCGGCTTGTGGATGTCGAAAGTGATTTTTACAATTCCTTGTTTGATTTTGTGCGTGCCGAGCGCGACAAATACTTAAAATCGCTCGAATCGTTTTCGCTTGAAGAGGCCCGCGATTTTGCGAATTTGAAAAAAATGGTGGAAACGATTTTTTTGTTTCGCCAAAAAAAAATATTGAGTCTCGCGCTGGTCTCAAGCCGTGGAAACAGCGAGATTGAAGAGAAGATTGCAGCGCAGGAGCAAAAGCTGTATTCGAACGTGCTTTCCGCTCTCTCGGAGCAGCGCTCGCTGTTGGATTCGATGTTTGGGGACCCAACCAAAAAGAGCGGTGCGGTGCGCTCGTCCGATTTAAATACCCTTTCAATAAAGATTTTGAAGGAAGTGCCTGCTTTTATTGGAACCGATATGCAGGAGTACGGTCCGTTTGCAGAGGGTGCTGTTGTGTCGCTTCCAAACAAGGTGGCCAAATTGTTTTTGGACCGCAAGCTCGGTGAGCGAACGGAAAAATAAAACGAATAAAGAATTCAGTGTTAATTACAAAAATAAGAAGCCGCAGTTTAGCAAAGATTTGATGCAAATTTAAAATTAAGAAATGAATAAAATAATTCAAATTAATTGATTTTATTTTCGGGTGAGTATTCCGATGGTTCAGAATCTGCCGGAGATTGGGGACATTGTCGTCTGCAAGATTTCGCGCGTCTTGGGGTACGGCGTTTTTGTCGAACTGATTGAATTCAATAACATCAATGGGTTTGTTCCGATTTCAGAGATTGCCTCGCGCTGGGTCAAAAATATCCGGAATCATGTGAAGGAAAACCAGATCCGCGCTGCCAAGGTTTTGGCGATTAACCGCGAAAAGGGCCATATTGACCTGTCGCTGTTAAAAGTGAGTGCAGAGTCGCAGCGTGTGCGCCTCGATGAGTGGAAAAAGTCGCGGCGCGCCCAAAAGCTGCTCGAAGTCTTGGCGCAAAAGAAAAAAGTCGCGATTGCAGAGGTTCAAACGAATGTGGCCGAACCGCTCTTGGCGCATTATGATTCCTTGTTTGAAGCATTTCAGGAAATTTCCATGCACGGGGCTGACGCAGCCGTGGGAGTACCAAAGAATTGGATTGCCGATGTCGTAGAATTGTGTGAATCCAGCGTCGAGGTTCCGGAGAAATCCCTTTCGGGTGCACTTTCATTGTCTTCGACTGCCGGTGACGGCGTTGAAAAAGTGCGAACCGCGTTGCAGGCCGTAGTGGATCGCTCCAAGGGTGAAAAAATCCAGTTGTTTTATACCGGCTCGGGGCAGTTTACTCTGCGTGTGTTTGCACCGGATTACAAGTCCGCGGAAAAGATTTTGGCTTTCGTGTCGCAGGCGGGTTTGGACAAAATAAAGACCTTAGGCGGTGCGGGCAGTTTTCAAAAAGTTGAAAAGTGAGGAATGGATTATGGTCACGCGAATTAGGGTGTTAAAGCAAAAAAAACTCAAAAACCCGGTGTTGTTCACGGGTCTTCCCGGAATCGGTTTGGTGGGAAAGCTTTGTGCGGATTACCTGTTAAAGCAGTTAAAGGCCGAGCGCATCGCCGAGGTGTTTTCGGATTCGTTTCCGCCGGCGGTGCATACGCATAATTCCGTGATTGAATTGATTCGTGATGACATTTTTTTTGCCAAGGTTAAAAACCGCGATTTTTTGTTTTTGGCGGGCCCCGTGCAGCCGGCACTCGATGTGCGCTTGTCCAAAAGTCAGGAGCATTACGAATTTGCCGAGCAGATCACGGCGTTTGCAGAGGAAATGGGTGTCAGGCAGATTGTCACTCTGGCCGGGATTAATATTGGCGAAGCGCGTTTAACGCAGGAACCGCGTGTGGTCGTGAGTGCCACGGATAAAAAACTCGTGGACGCGTTTGTAAAGCTCGGGTGTGTTCCGAGTGCGCAGGATGGATTAATTAGTGGCGCGGCGGGCTTGATTTTGGGCGTTGCCAAAAGCAAGGGAATGGAGGGCGCGTGCCTGATGGGCGAAACGAATGCGAACCTCGTGTATGGCGACCATGGCGCAGCCAAAAAGCTGCTTGAATTGCTCGTGAAGCGTTTTGGTTTTTCGATTAAAATGGATGCGATTGAAAAAGAATCCAAAAACATCGAAAAAGCGTTCAACAAGCTCTCGCAGGAAATCGAAGCCGCTCAAAAAGAAAGTTCGGGTGACGCGCCGCCGGGCGGATCACTCACTTACGTGAGGTAAATATATATATGAAATATCTAAATATTCAAATGTTTTTACAAAAAAATATTATTTTTGGGGCTGTTCTTGTCGTTGCGTTAGTATCTGTTCTTTTTGTTTCATTTGATAATCCATTTGCAAGTGACGCAAGTGTTGGAAAAGGGTTCTTGGGGCCTCCGCTGCCAACTTCCGTAATTCCAATAGATGATTGTACGCCCACGTGGTATTGTGTGGATGCAGATACTCGCGCTTATATAAACAGTAATTGCGTTCCAAGCCAAATGACGGATTGTCCGCAAGGTTGGCTTTGTGAAAATGGCTATTGCAATAGTTGCACAGATGCGGATGGCGGAGCCGATTTACAGACCAGAGCAACCGTGTATGGTGAACTCGAAGGCGAACAATTTAGTTATCTGGACAGTTGTTCTGGAAATATGTTGACGGAATGGACTTGCAGTGGAACCTCTCCGGTATCCAGCGAGATCGATTGTTTGGCTGAAACCGGAAATTCTTGCAATGACGGGGCTTGTGCACCTCCGCAGGGAGTTGCATATATATATGTTGTTTCTGTTGACACTCCCCCCAGTAATTCGTCGTATGGCTCGCTTGCAATAATTGACGCTTCAAATCCGAGTGCTCCCGATGGAATTGGACAAATTACACGACTCGAGGATCCAGACATTCACGGGATGAAAGTACCAATGTCTGTTCAAGTAGGAAATATTCCACCTGGAACACCCCTTATTAACTCGTCGGTTTTGGCATTTGTTGCAAGCTGGGGTGAAAACTCAGAGCTCACTGGAGTTTTAGATATTGTAAATGTATCAGACCCTACGAATCCAGATGGCATAAGCGAACTCATTAACACTGAAGATCTTGAAATTCGCGATATGATTCGGCCTACATCTATTGCAGTCCAAGGAAGCTATGCGTATGTTGCAAGTAAAACTGGCAGAAGTCTATCAGTCATTGATATCAGCAACCCTTTGCAGCCCGATGGTATCGCCCAAGTTTCTAGTTATACGGATCCGGAAATAAGTGAAATGCTTGCCCCAAACTCACTTTTTATTTCGGGAAATTATGCATACATAGCTGGAGTTGCTGCTCAAGTCCCAGGACAAGTAACAAGGGGGAGCTTAACTATTATTGACATTTCAAATCCCTACGCTCCTGACGGAATTGGACAAGTAACTTCTTTAGACCCAGAAATCTCTCAAATGCTTGGGTCAAACTCTGTATTTGTCTCGGGAAATTATGCCTATGTTGTTTCCAACGATGATGGAAAAAGTCTGGCTGTTATAGATGTGTCAAATCCATCTTCACCTAATGGCATAGCTCAAAAAATAGTAACGAATGACCCGCAGACTCGACAATTGCTTGACCCAACATCTATTTTTATTTCAGGAAATTATGCCTATATTGCGGGTTTTAGTAGAAGCTACTCTGGCGGTGCGCTTGGAATATTCAATATTTCAAACCCTTACGCTCCCGACGGGATTGGACAGGTTACGTATACGGATCCAGAGATTCCTGGTTTTCTGGCCCCAATAGATGATAGCTTGTTTGTATATGGGAATTATGCATATGTGACAAGTTCTAATTTTGATGGAGGTTATCTTTCTATAATCAATATATCGAATCCTTATTCTCCTGACGGAGTCGGAGAGGTTAGCTCTCATGATCCAGACATAAGCCATATGATTACGCCAAGTTCCGTTTTTGTTGTACCCAGGTTAGAATCTTAAAAAATTCGAACAAAACACGTCTATGCAAGCTCTTTTTTTAAATACTACCTGAATGGGCTTTGAAACTTTTCAGAACAAATTCAGTGTCTTTTGTCCGGTGAATTTGTTTTTCTGGAACTGGTTTTGGGCGAGTTCGGTTTTTTTGCGTTCGAATTCTTCTTGTGTTTGGCAGATGATGGGGGTTCCGTATTGGCCGCCGCCGCCGGGTTCGTAGAGTACAAGGCCCGCTCGAAATGCCAAAATGTTTTGGGCTACGGCTGGATTGAACGCCTGTAATTCGGAATCGGGAATATCGAGCAGCACCGCGATTTCGTTTTCAAACTGGTCTACAAAGCTTCGCCACTGGGTTTGCACTTCTTTGGAAAGCACGTTTTTCACTCGCAGCGTCTGCTGGATGATTTCGGAGAGCGGCAGCATATGCTTGTAGGGCGGGCGAAAGGCAGGGTGTGTTCCGATGGAAGTGTCTGCGAGTTCATTGATTCGGTCGCGCACTCCTTTTTTGATTTGTCCTGTTTTGCAGTTGGGGCATTTCCAGTGAAATAAGTCTTCGGCTTCGCGCAATCCGAATTGCGCAAAGCACGCATTGCAGGCGGTTGCGTGGTATTTGCCTTCGCGGGGGTCGAGTCCCGCGTTCAGGATAATGCGCGGTTCGGTTCGTTCAAATAACGCGTCTTTGAATTCGGTAAAAGACGGTTTTTTCATTTGAATGCGGTTGAATTCGCGGCCCAATCTATGCGGCCACGCGCTATGGGCATCTGAACTGGATAAAAATGCAAATGCGTGGTTGTTTGCAATCGTGTCCGCAAGTGCGGTGTCCGCGGATAATCCGAGTTCAAGAAACGGAATCTCAGAAACCAGTTCTCCGTAGGCTTCGTGCAGCGAATTGAATTTACTGAAGAGTCCGGTGTAGGGCGTAAACGAGTGTGCGGGTCCTAGAATCCCCCCAAGGTCGAGTACGATTTGGGCGATTTGGTTGGCGCTTAAGTGCAATCTCGGGCGACCGCATAAACTGCAGTCCAGCGTGCCGAATCCTTTGATTTGGTCGCGGAATTCCTGTGCGCGCGTCAAGTCCGGCAGGTAAATCAAATGGTGAAGGCGGTGGTGGTCTTCGACTTCGGTTCCGATCAGAAAGTGAACGGTGCTGTGTTTGTCCATGTACACGCCGTTTTCGGTTTCAACGATGTGAGCTTTCACGTGGTCGAACCACTCTTTGTGCTGGATGTCTGCGGTGGAAAGGAGTTCGAGTCCCTTGAGTTTGGCGTTTTGCGAAAGAAGCGGAATGGTGAGGTTTTTGCTGACGCCGGAAGCGAATTTGCCATGCAGCTGCAAGTCACAATCGAAGGTTTTCATAACCTACAATAGGTTCAATAAGTTTTAATTAAACGCATTGAACGAGTTTAATTTTTCGATTGGCTTGTGATTTTTACGCGTAACCCAAAAACCGCAGGATTAAGAGTACGCCCAATCCGGCAAGCCCGAAAATCACGGATACGATCAGGCTGGCCCAAAAGGGGAGTTTGATCTGGAAAACAAAGGTGAGAATCGCCCAGGCCACGACGCCCAGAATCGAATTGACTAAGATTTTTTTGATGAAGAGAATCAGTGCAATGGCAGCGGCAATGAAGATGACTCCGGCAATAAGGGCTGCCGGGTCATTGAGGAAAGCCAGTGCTTGGGGGGCTGACGAGGCTACTGCCGAACTCGTGCTTTGTCCCAGTGAGTTTGGGACGCTTTCAAGTGCCATAACCCCAACTAAGAAACGATTGATTTAAAATTCGGTTTTTGTTCCATCTCATTGGCATCTCTGTTTGGTATCTCGGGAAGTGATTCAAACCCAAGATATACATTTAAATATGAAATAATAGTTATTGTTCAGGCCCAATTCCGATACTTGGTTTTTTGAATTTTTTCGAGATTGTGTGAGTGTGAAAAAAATGTATTCGGGAGACCAGAAGCGAATCGCGATGCTGTTGTTGCATGATTCCAAAACCGCGGAGGAATTGGCGCGCCAGCTCGGAATTCCCCTGCTGCAGATGATGTCGGACTTAAAGGAATTGCTTCGCTTGGGGGTCGTGGAGAAAAGCAGCGGTTTTCCCACGCGATACGCTTTAAAACAAAACATTGCAGAAGAAGTCAAGAGGCGAAAGGAATTGTCAGAAAAGGATTCGAATGCGTTGCGTGTACGCGCCACCATTGAGGGTCAGGCCGTGGACTCAAGCGTGCTTTCAACCCAGATGACCAAGCTTGCAGAGGCCATCAAAAAGGATTTGAATCTTCAGGTGTACGATCTGACCCAAGCCCCTGTTTTGAAGGAAGAGGATTCCTATTCCACCTTTTTGGAACTGAATGTTTCGATTAAGAACTTCAAGACTCTGGTGCGCTTTTTGTATCTGTATGGCCCAACGACCGTCGAGGTCATTTCGGACTCTAAAATCTCTTTTTCGGCGGATGACGTCCAAGACGGTTTGCATGACATGAGCCAGTGGATTCACCGCTATGCCGAGACCTTAACGCGTTTTATGAATCGCGCGGAATTAGAGGCCTTAAACAAGGAATTGCTGGATTAGGCCCACCCGCAAACAGGCATAGGCATTCATACCCCTAAAACCCCCCTATTCGGTCGGGTATCACCCCCCTTTTTGGATTCGGCTCCTAAATCAGGTTAACTTCGATTGCCATTCCCATAGGGCGTATACTTAAGGGAGTAACCTTGAGGAGAGTTGTCCGAAAAGACTCCGAAATTCCTGCTCTGAATTGGTGATTAAAGCAGTTATACTCGAGTTTATTTTCACTTCGTCGATTCACGAGTCTTATTTCCCGTTAAAGCGTAAAAAACCCCTTGTTTTGAGTGGGTGGGTGAGCGGTTTGGTACAATAATCGAAAGGTATTTAAAGACCCTGAAGCATCGAATACTAAGCCTGTCTTTGGCAGTCCTTTTGAAATGCCAAATGAATAGGGTCCATTTTTGTTTTCATGTGAGGTGAAACGAGAACATGAAGAAACTAAACATCAAGAAACTAGCGGCCATCGTAACAGGTGCCGCATTGGTTGGAACCGCAGCCGCGCCATTGGCGTTTGCCGCGTTTACCGACTTAACCAAAGCCGATGTCGTGAACGCCAGCGGTAGCCCGGTCGTCAGTATTGTCGCCGGTGTGAACGCAGACGTCAGCGACTTCGTATGGGCGGGTAACATTGCCGCCAAAGTAGCGCAATTGTCCACGCGAACAGCCACCGTAACCCAAGGAACGGGCGACGGCGGCGACTTAACCGACGTACTGGTCGATTTGACCGTCGGCGGAACAACGACTATCGCGGGAGCCAAAGAATTCAAGGATTCCTACCTGACGTCAGTCGTGGGTTCAACCACTTCAGGTCGATACGAATTCGGTCGAAGTACGACTGTACAAGGCGTTACCTTGACTGGTCGACCCATTCAGTTGAGTAAATCTCAAATTCCATCGCTCTATGAAGCAACCGATACCGTTCGGTACAACGGAACCGATTCCACCATTAGCGTGAAGGAATACATTGGATTGAACGCGGATGCGAAAATGGACTACACCAATTATACCAGCATTGGTGACTTGGCGTTGTTCATTAACGCTGAAAACGACTTCAACTACTTTGTGGATTTGGGAACAGGTATTTATCGATACGAAACTACTGCAGGAACCACCAATTTTCAGGATGACACCAACGATAACCAACGCGTTCCACTCTTTGGAAAGAGATATGTAGTCCAGAATGTGGCCAACACGAGTACTTCGGCAATCAACTATGTTCGATTGATTGAGGACAAGTCCAAGCAAACCTTTGCGGTGGGAGACTCTTTCACGGTAGTAGGAAAATCGAATTATGCCTGGGCCGGTCAGACCCTAACCGCGAAAATGACGCAGGTCGGGCAATCAAGCTCCGGTGGAAACTACACCGCACGATTCACCCTTTACGACGCAGACGGAACCGAAATTGATACGCAGTCCGTCACGCGAAAGAACTATATTCAGTTCCAAGACGACCAAGGAAACTACATTGTGCAGGATTCCATCTACTTTGACGATATTCTCGTCTCCAATACACAGGACTTGAGTACTGCAACAGTTGACCTGTTCGTAGGAGCTGCATCACTGGACTTGTACGACGGAAAAGGATATCCGTACGACGCAAGTAACACGAACGGTCCTTGGGACTGGAAAGTCACCTTGACCGAAGGAACCGGAACCGCCGGTGGCTCAACGGATGCTAACAAATTGCTTTCCATTGCCATTGGAAACAGCCGAAAAGTCTGGGATTCGACTAACCCGATTTATCCTACCGCTGTAGGTCAGTCCTTAAAGGGACGAACCGGGGCAGTTGTTGAATTGCTCAGTGGAACCGACGATCCAAACGCTGGATTTGCAACCGTCGAATTCAAAGGCTGGGAAGAACGCGAATCCACGACTCAGGCAGTCATTGGAGGCAACCTTCTTCAGTATAAGGATACCTCTGGAACTACGCACAACATTCCGTTCTACATCAATTTGAGCGTGTCGGCCAGCGGAAATTCGTTCTCCTTTGATACCAAGACTGTCTACTACCAGAGCAATACCGGCGATGCCAACTTTGTAGTGGGTAACGATAATAACACCCTTAATGGTGTGGCAGTCAGCTTTGATACAAACTCGCTGGTGATTGATAATGGGAGAGCCGGTCACATTGCGGATATGAACCTAGGTGGAAATGCCGTAACAAAGCCAGTCGACATTAACAGGGTCACCTACACTTGTTCTTCCACTACAACCCGTGCAAACGGAATCAATTGTGTGGCGGATGGTAATGTCACCTTTGCAAAGGCGTCGATTTTGACAGCTACTTCCGGTGACTATGTCGGAAATATTTCCTCATCCATCAACAAAACTTGGTACTACGACGACGGTAACACGACCAAAGGAGACGAGAATCGTGCGTTCAAAGCAAACCCGGTTCGATTGGAAGGAGCCAACAGCCAAAACTTTGACTACGCGCTGTATGTAAATGAAACATACTCGCCAGCCATTTGGTTGCTGTTGGATGACCAAACCTTGGCGACGGAGTACAGCAAGAACATCGACTTTCAGGGAACCGATACTGCAGAATTTGGTGCCTTCACAGCGGCAACAGACCCCACCTATTATTACCCCGATGTGTTGGATATTGGTGGAACACCATCGGATCAAACCTGGTACCACGCAAGCTTCCGAGTCGATGAAAACAACAGTACCGCAGACTATACGAGCTTTGTGTACATCGACACGGCAACCCACAAAACTCCGACGTACCCGAATGCGAATCTGAGTCAGTATGCCTCGGATGTAAACTTTAACGGTGCGTGGGAATCGGGTGCTTCGCTGTATTTGCGAAACGACTCGCCGTACATGCAGGCAACCTACACGGACTGGGGTTCGAAGTTCACGTTGGCTAACGGTGTTGTGACCATGGTCATGCCGCAGAACCGCCGCTACCTTCACTTGGTAGTGTCAGGGCTATCCTCGACTTCGGAAGTTTCCGGCGGAGACCCATTAACAGGCCTTGCAATCGGCGATGTCGGAACGACTCCGGGCGGAACCCGCGTCACGGTAACCAACGTGACCGGAACCTGTAGCGGAAGCGGTGCCTGTTCGCCTTCGGAATACCAAATGATCGTACCGGTTGGAAACCTTGTGTACACCGATCAAACGCGACCTGCAGGGCAAGTCGTGATTGTGGGTGGATACCTGGTGAACAGCTTGGCGCGAAACCTCACGCTCACAGACGGTTCAACGCTCGAAGATGCATTGACCCAATCGGGCGATATGGTTGCCGAGCAGTTGCCGTCAGGCGACTTGGTTGTAGCGGGTTATACTGCTGCGGATACCGGACGCGCTGCCCAAGACTTAATTAACGCCTTGGACGACCTAGTAGGGTAAATAAAAGGGGAATTTTTTTCCCTTTTTTCTTTTTCTTTTTTTTGTTTTTTCTTAGCTTCGGCTCTGCATTCTTAAAAACAGAGCGATGCGCGGGAAAGTAATCATTGCAAAAATCAGTATTAATTGAACCTGTTCAATTATTCAAAATTTCAAAGCAGATGTGCAAGTGGGCGATTGGGTGCGTTTGGCTTTTGGTTCTTGTTTTGAATTGTTTTAAACTAAATTGCCAAGAAGTCTATAACCTGAATTTTGTTAGGTTATAGATGAATTGGCATAACCAAACAAAAGACATATAAGTGGAATGAAATATAATATTGTTGTGAAAGTATGAAATATGATTTTGACAAGAATGCTCATTCAGTCTATGCCCTGAATTATCATTTTGTCCAATGCATCAAATATCGTAGAAAAGTTTTGGATTTTCCGGAAATAATTGAAGAACTAAAATCAAGAACCCATAAAATCGCTGAAAGCTATGGAATAACCATTTTGTCAATTGAAACTGATTTAGATCACATTCATATTTTATTCAAAACACAACCTCAAACAAACCTGATAAAATTTATCAATAATTGGAAAAGTGCAACCTCAAAAGTATTGCGAAGAAAGTTCTTTGAAAGAATAAAAAACAAGCTCTGGAAAAACGTTTTTTGGAGTGGAAGCTATTGCCTAATAACGACAGGGCAAACCACTTTAGAACAAGTAAAAAAATATGTCGAAGACCAGGGAAAGGGGAAAGAACTATGATGGCATACAAGTTTCGGCTTTATCCTTCAAAACAGCAAGAGCAAGCGTTATTCAAGACATTTGATTTGTGCAGGTTCACTTATAATCAATTATTGGAAAAACTGAACAAAAGCGAAAAGATTGATAGAAAAGCAATTCAGCACTCAATTATTGAATTAAACAAAAAACATCCTGAACTAAAAACAGTTTATTCAAAAACCCTGCAATATGAATGCTATCGATTGTTCAGCAATTTGCGTTCATTATCTCAATTGAAAAAGAAAGGGCGAAAAGTTGGCAAGCTTCGTTTCAAAGGCAGAGACTGGTTCAAGACAATAAATTATAATCAAAGCGGATTCAAGTTAGAGCAAACTGGAAAACGCTTTGGAAAACTCAAACTCTCAAAAATTGGAAACATAAACATAAGATGCCACAGAATAACAAGCGGAGTAATCAAGCAAATAACCATTAAAAAAACAACAGGAAAATGGCATGCTATTCTGATAACTGATGGAATAAACAAACGCCAATGCGGAACAGGCAAAATCGGTTTAGACTTGGGAATAATCAATTTTATTGCTGACAGCAATGGCAAGAAAATAAAATCACCATTGTTTTTGAAAAAGAGCTTGGCAAAAATCAAGTTGGCACATCAAGATTTGTCAAGAAAAAAGAAAGGAAGCCAGAATAGAAAAAAGTCAAAGCAAGCATTAAACAAGCTTTATGAAAAAGTTGATGACCAACGAAACGATTTCATGCAAAAATTATCTACAAAAATCGTTTCACAAAACAAACTGGTATGTATTGAAAAGCTTGCCATTAATAAAATGGCGGGAAAAAACAAGCATTGGAACAAAAGAAACATGCTTGATTGTTCTTGGGCAACATTCACTTCTATGCTGAAACGCAAGGCTGAAAGTGCTGGCGCAAAAGTAATGGAAGTCAATCCAAAGAACACGACTAAAACGTGCAGTAATTGTGGAATTATTCAATCTCTGCCATTATCGCAAAGGACATACTCTTGTGATTGCGGTTTGGAATTGGATAGGGACACTAATGCGGCAAAAAACATATTGGCTCTGGGGCGGGGCTTTGTTGAGAAAGTTCCCCTACATTCTGACACTGTTGGAATGCAAGAACATTCAATGAAACAAGAAGCCATAACCTCAACACAGGACGTGTTAGGTTATGAGTAGTTCACAAGTCTTTAGACGAATGGAGTTGGTATGCCTGTGAAAAAAGATTCTGGGGATTCGATTAACTGGCGCCAGATCTCCGTGCTGGTATTGGCTCTGATTGTACTAAGCGTCGTGGCGTTGGCCGTGTTGACGTATTCGCCTTACCGGTTTACGGAAAACCAGTCTGGTGTGTTGTTTGGCTCCAATGACTCGCCGGTGAAGGATCATTTGAAAGCGTTTTCAGAGAATGCACGGTTCTTGGTGGCCGTGGATTTTAGAGAGGGTGGGGGCGTAGCGAATCCCTATTTGGCGAATGCAGCGAGTCTTTTTTTAGTGGTATTAATTGGAAACGAAAAGAGCGTGACGTCGGTGTACCGTTTGACGGATGAGTCCGGGAATCTGTTGTATTGCCGGTCTAATTTAGGGGACGTGTTAAAAGATGAACGACTCGAAATTTCGGCATGCCAGTCTTTGGTTTCGGATTTTGCGGGGGGCGTGGTGGAGATTTCGTGGCCGGATTCAAAAAGAAGCCAGAATGAAGTGGTGTTAGCCGGAGAATCCATGCGAATTGCAACGAAGGATTTTGAATCGCTGTCAAGCGTCTCGTTTCGCGTCTTGACGCGGATGTATCCGAATGCACCGCAAATTTTGAATGCCGTCAATGACTTGGCGGGTAGAGTTCAGTAAACTGCACCGAAAAGGTTTTATTAAAAATTTGGTATCGGATCATGTATGCCAGCTTTTGAAAAAAAATCCATTGGTTTTGCAGGGCTGTTTTGGTTTGTATTGACTGCGCTGTTTTTTGTCGCACTGTTTTCGTTTGTTTTTTTGTACCCGGAATACTCAAAGGCATTTTATGTCTTGGTGGCAGCCATTGGTTTGTATGTGACCGTGGTGTATGTTTTGGCGGATCGAAACGTGGCAGTGGTGGTTCCGCCTAAATTGGAAAAGTTTCCGAGTTTGACGGTTCTGATTCCAAGTTTTAATGCGGCATCCACTTTGGAGAATTGTTTGAAGCATGTATTGGCGTTAAAGTATCCCCGAAAATTTTCAGTCGCGGTGATTGATGACGGAAGTACGGACCGCACGTCAGAGGTATTGAAGCGGTTTCCAAAAGTAAAAGTGCTTGGAGGCGGGAAAAATAGGGGGAAGGCCGTGCAGTTGAACCGCGCGATCCGCGCGTGCAAAACGGATTTGATTGCGTGTGTGGACTCGGATACCTATCCGAACCCGCAAGTGCTCTTGGACAGCGTTCCGCTTTTTTACTCCCGGCCGAATGTGGGGGCCGTGACGCTTTTTATTACGGTGGCGAATCCGAAGAATTTTATCCAGCAGGTGCAGAACGTCGAGTATTTTTCGGGTTTTGGTTTTTACTCCAAGGTGGCTGCGGATTTGGATGGCTTGTATGTGGCGCCGGGTCCGATGACTGTGTTTTCGCGAAAAGCCTTGGTGGCCATTAACGGGTTTGATGAGGACAATCTGACGGAGGACATGGAGATTGCGCTGCGGCTTCATTCGCATGGGTTTTCGCTGGCCTATGCACCCTCTGCGGTGCCAACCGAAGTGCCGGATACTTTGAAAGGCCTCTATAAGCAGCGCCTGCGCTGGTACCGCGGCACGATTCACAATGTGCTCAAGTATAAGCATATGTTTTTTAATGCGAAATTTAATGAATTTGGAAAGTTTTTTTTCCCGGCGTTGTCGGTGTTTGTGGCGACGATTCTGCTGGCGTTTGCGGTGATCTGGGGCCTGATTTTTTTTGGTATTTTCCAGTGGCTGGCCAAACTTTATTATTCTTTTTCAGTGGGTCATTTTCCGCTGTTTGCGTTTTGGGAGAATTTTACCGTTAATTCTCTGTTGGTGTTTGCGGCCGTGGCAGTGGTCTTGTGGTATGTTTTTTTCAGGAAAAGCGTTTCGATGCTTCGATACAATGCGTCGCATCTGGTGCTGCCGGCACTTGCCACGATTTTTGTGTACCCGATTTTTATTTCGCTGGTGTATACTATTAGTCTGTTCAAGGAATTAAAGGCCTCTGGGCGGGCGTGGTAAAATGAATCTATACTTCAAAGCAGGCGTGATTACCTTGGCTGTGTTGGCCCTGATTTTTGCGGTAGTTTGGTTTTTGGATGATTCGCGTATCTCATCGCTGGACGAGGATGTGGATGCGCTTGCCTTGCAGTCCGAGTCGAATCGTGTATTGTTTTTTTACAATCAGGTGTTTAATCCAACCGAATCGACTGCGTTTTGCGAGGTGCTGGATAAGAGTGCAACGATTCGCTCCGACGCGGGGGATACTTTTTTTTCAAAGCTGGGCGCGTATGAGAATGCGAACCTGCTTGGAAACTATGATTCGTTAAAAAAGAAATATTTGTTAAACCGGATTGAATTGTGGTTGTATACCACTTTGCTGGTGAAAAACTGCAATACCAATATCCAGCCGGTGTTGTTTTTTTATCGGACCAAATCCGCGTGCCCGGAGTGTCAGGTGCAGGGGGAGATTCTGGAAGAAGTCCGCTCCGAGTGCCCCAATGTCAAGATTTTTGCGGTGTCCGTGGATGAGAGCGTGGATTTGGTTCCTTTGATTCAGGCCCAGTTTAATGTCGTGCAGACGCCGGCATTGGTCGTTAACAATCGCACACGGTTTGATTCTTTGACCAACAAGACAACTGTTTTAGAGAGTATTGCCTGTGAAACAGGAGTTATTTTGGAAACAGGTGCCCCGCTTATTTCGTGAGTTCGCGTAACACAGTGGTCGCGTAGGTTCCTTTTTCGAGTTCGAATCGGATTTTGGCTTTTTGTTTTTCAGGATTAAATTCATCCTCTGAAATGTCAATCCATTTTTGATTTTCAGGTTTTACTGCGATTTTTCGCGCTCCACCGGAACTGGATAATTCGGGAACCTGTTTGCATTTGAATTCAGTAAGCGAAAAATCGTTTTCTTGCAGCACTTCGCGTTCTAATTCGCCTAATTTTCCAGAGTCCAGTTTTGTTTCAAACCCGAAAATGGGCAATGTGGGAATTTCATCGTTTGAATTTTGGTTTGATTGATTGTCATCGTTTGAATTTTCGTTTAAATTTTCATTCGATTCGTTTTCATCTGCAAATGTATCTTCTTTGGTGCGCGCAAGTCCCATTCCGCTTTTGAGTCTTTTTTCGAGTAATTCGTTCCAAAGGTGTGCCTGCCACGCGTGGCTGAACAAATAGCGCAGGGCTTTGGGGAGTTTCTGGAGGGCACCGGCAAAATCATTGGGAAAGTTATGTAGATGTTGGCACATGGCGCGTTCGAACCGGTAGTTTTTGGGGAATGCCCGAAGGGCCGCCAAATAGTTTTTGCTTTCGCGTAAGTCGCGGCGGATTTTGCTGAGTTCTTCGCTTTCTTTTTCGCTTTCCTTGGTCAGATACAGCAGGATCGCTTCTTCGAGCTGTCCTTTGAGCAATAATTTTCCCACAAGGTGCGTGTTGTTTCGGATTCCGCCAAAGCGCTGTTCTCCGAAAAAATTGGCAACGCCGTTTTGTTCCGCTTCGCGGAAAAACTCTTGAATTCGCTTTTCGATTTCTTTTTTTTGCAATTCAATGTTTCGAATCGTAATCGTGAATCGGTTTCCTTTCAGTTCTCCGATTTCAATTCGCTCGTTCGACCATTCAAAATTGCGCAAATCAATTCTTCGTGATTCAAACTTTTGCAGTCGTTCAATATCCGGTTCAAATATTGAAATGCGCTGGCTGGTAACTCCGCGTTTGTCTTTGAGTCCTGCGTAACCAATTCGTTTGCGGCTGAATCGGAGAAATCCCGCTAAGTGTGTGATCGCCGTAGGCGTGTCCAGATTTATTTTTTCCAAATCGCAATGTAACTGCGCATCGCGAATTCCTTCGGGTCGTGGCGGAATCGCAATCGCGCTGGCGCGGTCTAACCCGTCGTCATTTTGAAACCGCGTGGTTTCGCATATGCGTCCGTCGGGCCGGATCTCTTCGACCACAAAATCAATGTAGCGCTGCTTGATGGTTCCGCCCAGTGGGGGGCTTTGGGTTGAATACGAAAGGTCATTCATAAATAGTTCTCTTTTCACGTTGAATAATTGGCGTTACTTGTATCTTAAAATCGCGCCAATCCCGCCGAACCCTTTGTAGAAGGTTTGGCCTTCCACCGTGTCCATGCTGATGACGCGGCTCTGCGCATTGGTTAATTTGGCTTTTTCAATCATCCAATCCACGTAGTCCACTTCCTCAAGGATTTCAATAGGTCCCCCGCATTTAGAGCAGCGTTCCTTGCTTTCGTCGAATTTCGAGGGGTCTTTGATGACTTTTTCTTCGTCGAGGGGGCATTTTTCGCATCTTTTCTTGAGGACAATCCAACCAATTCCTTCGGAAACAAGCAATTGGCTGGCTTTTCCGATGTTTAAGGCGTTTTCAACCTCTTTTTGCCCATAGGCCGCTAATCCCGTGGTCACCACGGCTTCAAAGAAGGCATTAAGGGCTTTGCGTTCGTGCGTGATTTCGGCGTCTTTGAGGAGGTCTTCGGATTTTTGGATGATTTCGCGGATGCCGGATTCGTCGGTGTAAGAATTGTCCACGAGGCCCATGATTTTATCCTTGATCCGGTAATCGAGTTGTCCTTGTTCCAAGAATTCGTTTTTGGTGTGGCCGGGTCCGCCGATGATGACGCCTTTGAGTTTGTCTTCGTTTTCAGCAAAAATCTGGTTTGTTTTTTCCGAGACGCGTTTGAAAAAATCGCGTGCGGCTTCTTCGCGTAAGTGCTGAAACCTCACTGAACTCTGACCCCCCGCACGTGACTTTCCGGCTACCGCGCTGGTAAAGTGACCCGCAATATCAAATTTTTTGCCCGTGAGTACCGCGACCGTGGCTTCGCGTTTGTCGAGGGTGAGAATCGCGTAGATGTCCGTGGTTTGCACCATGTCTTTAAGTGGTTCCAAATGGAATGTGGAGTCGCACCAGTACAATTTGGTTTTGAGGTCTTTGGGCGGGTGAATCGTGAATAAGCGGATGTCGCTTCGTCCTTCGGTCTCCGAGACATTTCCCGCAAAGACGACGATTCCGTGCTTTGGAATTTTGAAGTCAATGCTTTTGAGAAAACTCGAAAGTTTGCGCAGGGCCCCTTGCACGTTTTTGCGCGTCTGCGGTGATTTGATATTGGAAGACTGTCCGAGTTCGGTGGTGAGTTGTCCCATGACGCTTCCGCGGTCCGCGTTTTCTGGAATGTAGACACTGATCAGTTCGGTTCCGCGGCCGCGGTATTGTTCCATTTTTTTGAGGTTTTTTTTGAAGACCGCGATTTCGGCGTCGCTGGTTTCCGTTAACAAAGCGGGTTTCATGCAGGATCGTCTCGGGTTAAGGTAGTTTATAGTTGGTTTATATATGATTTTAGCCAATATAATTAATAATAAATCAAGCGTAATTCAATGGATTTTCAGCCGGAAGCCATGTTGTTTCACTGCGTTGGAAGGTGTTTTTCGTGTTTTCGAATCTGTTTGAGCAGGCCATGGATGAGACCGCTTCGCGCTCCGCATTAGCACCGAGTGGGAGTTCGAATCTGGTGGTTGTTTCCGTGGGCGGAAGCGTCTTGTTTTCCGAGAATACTCCGGATACCGCGCGGATTCGTTCGATTGCTTCCTCAATTAATTCGCTTTCGTCCAACGGCTTTCGATTCGGGCTTGTCGTGGGGGGCGGACCCGTGGCGCGCACGTATATTTCGGCGGGGCGTGACCTGCAGGTGAGCAATTTTGTCTTGGATGAACTGGGGATTTCGATTACGCGCGCGAACGCGTTTTTGTTTTTGCATGCCGTGGAAAAAGCGCACCCGTTTGTGTTAACCGATTTGATGCAGGCGCGCCCGCTGGTGGATCAGGGAAAAATTCCGGTGTTTGGCGGGCTCTTGCCAGGGTTTACCACGGATGCGGTTGCAGCGCTTTTGGCGGAAAAGTTAGGCGCTACTTTTGTGAATTTGAGTAACGTGAACGGGATTTATTCCTCAAACCCGACGGGAAATTCGCGGGCGAAGCTTTACCGCGAGTTGTCGTTTGAAAAATTGTTTGAGCTCGCCTCGAAGGCGGCGCATGTGCCGGGGCAGAATTTTCCAGTGGACTTGGTGTGTGCCATGATTTTAAAGCGAAGCAAGGTTCTGTCCATGTTTGTGAATGCGGATAACATGCCCAATTTTGAGTCGGCGGTTCGCGGGCAGTCCTTTACGGGTACCTTGGTGGATCAAAGCGAAGAAGCAGAAAATTTGCAGGCGAATGCTTTGGAATCCGATTCACCGGATTCAATGGATGAAGAACCGGAAATAAAATCCGCAAAGCCCAAAAAGAAGAATCCGGATGATTATTTTCCGTTTTGAGTTTACAACGTATTCTCGAGTTTAAACTCCTTTAAGTCTTTTTTTCCGAGTGCGAATTCGAGTTCGTACATGGAGAGTACGGGTACTCCGTAATTGGCAGAGTCATCGGTGGCGATGCGCGGGCACGCCGTGTTTACAAGCGCGTCTACGCGGATTCCCGCCAGGTAATCGGGTTTCAGAAGGTCGCCGACCAAAATAATCGCTTTTTTGCCTTCAGTTTCAATGGTTTTTTTGACGAGTCTTGCTTTGGTGATTCCGAATTGTCCTTTCTCCGTGCTCACGAGGATGCCAAACGTTTTCGCGCTTTGTGCGTTGGCGATCATCGTGATTCGTTTTTTGTAAAACGCTTCGCGTTCGTTGGAGATTTCTTTTGTTTCGCCTGAAAATGGGTTGATGGTGAACACGGGTTTTTTTGTTTCAATCACGAGTCCGATGGGGTGAAATCTTCCGTCTCCGATGTAAAAAATGGCGTTCACGTCTTTGGCAATCAGACTGGCGGTGGAGTAGTTGCATCCGAGAACCTGGCCTGAACTCATGAATCCGTTTTCTTTTCCAATCAAAACCGAAATTTCTGCATTTTCTTGTTCTATTTTTTTCTGAATTTTGGGCAGTGCATGCGTGGTTTGAATCACGGACACAAGTCCAATCGAGTGAAATTTCTTTTTTTGGGCAATTTGAATAATTTTTTGGGCCGTGTCTTCGAGTTGTTTCTCCGTGAACTGGTAGTTCACCGGAATGTAGATGGTGGGCATGCTTTCCTTGTAGAATCGGTTGTGGCCCAAGTGCACCAGCAGCTCCGCGCCAAGTGCGTGTGCCTTGTCGTCGGCGAGCATGCAGGCGCCAAAAATCGGGTCAATGAAAAGAAGTGTTTGGGCGCCTGTTTTTTCTTCGATTTCGCGGGAGATTTCCTGCGCGCGGGTTTTGAGCCCTTCGGGGATCTGCACGGCAATGAGTTTGGGGGAGTTTTTTTGCGCGTATTCAAGCACCGGCGTTAAATCGATTTCAAAGATGGGGATTCCTTCTTATTTTTAATTGAAATAAAAAAAAGAAAAAAGCGAAAAAAGAATGATCCAAAAATATTTTTTTGGCGAATTGAATGATTACAATTTTATTTTTCATTCTTGTTTTGGAATGCAAAAGTAACTGATGGAATAGTTTTCCGTTTTACTTTTTGGCTTTGGCGTCTTTTTTGCCCGTGTCCTCTTTTTTGGCGGTGCTTGCGTCGGCTTTGCCCGGAGCTGCGGGTTTTCCGCCTGTTGGTGCTTTGCCGCCGACCGCGGGTTTGGAGCCTTTCGCGTCGGTCGTTCCTTCTTTTTTGCCTGCTTCTTCTTTTCCTTTTTCACCGGTGGCAGTCGCGGTTTCGGTTCCGGGGGCTGGGGTGACCACTTCTTCTTTAACCGTCTTGGGTTTCGTGCCGATGCTTGCAACATCGGTTGACACGATAATAAATGTGTGGGCACCGAGCTTGGGTCCCGCGCGGTTTAATCCTTCTTTGGCTAAGGAAATCTTGGGTTCGTCCGTGAGAACGCTCATAATGATTTGTCCTTCTTTGACTCGGATGGCGCGTCCAATGGGGCGGCCGAACGGGTGGCTCATGCCTTTTTGGATTCGGTCAGCGCCTGCGCCCTGGGCTTGTTTGTTTTCGCGCAGGATCTGGTGCGGGTAGACGCGGATTTTCATGAAGTAGCCGTCTTTTCCTAAGTGTTTTTGCAGGAATCGGTTGACACCCGTGCGCGTAGCCTCCATGGCGTTGTCGCGGATATGCATGGTTTCGCCGATTCGAAGGTCTAACAAATGCGTGAAGTCTTTGATGGGGTTTCCCATGTTGAATTGGCGCGTGCGAACCCCGGGTGAGGTTCCAATGTAGTTTTTGCCGGGAACAGCCGTGGCTAGTCTCGTGTAGGCGCGGATGCGCGTGGAATCGCGATAGCACTTGGCTGGCCGAAGACCCATTGAAATCAATCCTGTTTTTGGACTTAAAAATTCGAATTGATACTTATAGTAAATCTCTCCAAGAAACCTTTAAAAACCATCGGCTTTTTATTGCAAAACTTCGTTTTCTAATCGGCTTTTGAGATGGATTTTCGGGTCGCGCGAAGCAGCGGGGAATTGGCAAACCAGGCGTTTGAACTGGTGAGGCAGCAGCTGGGGCAAAAACCGGATAGCGTGTTCGTGCTTCCAACGGGTTCAACTCCCATGCCTTTGTATGATCGGCTGGTCTTGGCGCATTCGGAGTTCGGGCTTGATTTTTCGCGGGCGCATTTTTTTAATCTGGATGAGTACGTGGGTTTGGCGTCCCAGTACGGGTTTTCGAATCATTTTTTTTTGCATCACCATCTTTTTTCGCGGATTAATGCCTCCAAGAATCGTTTGCACTTGTTTAATCCTCTGTGCGCGGAGCCGAACTGGGAGTGCGCCAAAATGGAGTCGCTGCTTTCAGATCATCCCGTGGACTTGGCTATCCTCGGAATCGGCTCTAATGCGCATATGGCCTTTAATGAACCGGGATCGCTTTTTGATTCGAAAACCCGCGTGGTGTCGCTCTCTGATTCCACCCGCAGGGCGAATCTTCATTTTTTTCCGTCGCTCGAGCAGGTGCCTAAGCGTGCCATGACTTTGGGGATTGGCTCCATTCTGAACTCCAAAAAAATACTGTTGTTGGCCAGTGGCACGGAAAAATCCTTGGCGTGTCATTCGGCGTTTGATTATCCGCCGTCTACCCGTTTTCCGGCGTCAGTGCTGCAGCGTCATGCGGATGCTACGCTCGTGTGCGATGCGCTGGCCGCGTCACGTGCGAATTTTTTCCGCTCGCCGCTTTCGTTTGGCAGGTTTTCGGTGTTTCATTCGGAGAATCTGCCGTCCAAAAAGCGGATCGTGTGTTTGGCATCGGGCTTAAACGATGCAACGGTGTCTTCGGGTGCATTGCTTAAAGCGTTGTCCAAGCGTAACACTGTGGTGTCGGTGTTTACGCAGCCGCTGGAGGCAAAGCGAAAGAATGGTTTGTTCGAATCGGATCCAAAGGTGATGGAATCCGAAGCGCTTGAAACCGCGAAGGTGCTTGGCGTACGCTGCATCCTGCTTAAGTCGCGCGATTCGATTAAAGGAACACCGCTTAAGTCGGAAGAGGAGAAACTCGTGTCGGTGCTTGAGAAGTTTTCACCCGATATTGTGGTGATTCCCAATGATTCGCATGAATCCGCGCATGATTTTTTTGCGCGCCGCGTGGGGCTGCGCGTAGTGTCGCACCGCAAGGGTTCGAAACTGTGGACTGTTGAAACACCAAACGGATTATTTGCAGGAAATGCGGCCAACGCCGTGTTTGAATTCGGTCCCGACTTGTTGTTGGTGAAATTGCTGGCGCTTCGAAAGCACGCGTCGCTTTTGCAGTCCAGCCGCTTTGATGACGCGGTTCGGCATCTGGCAAGTTTTCGCCGCGTGGTCACCGAGCAGAATCTTGAAGGCGGGTACGCTGGGTTTGTGAAGCTGTTGCCGTTTGTGGAATTGTTTCGAATCGAAGAAGTGCGCTCCAAAAAGGGAAAAAAATGAAGGAATCCCGCTGGATTGGAATGGATGTCGGGGGCACCAAGACGCTTGTGGCGGTGGTGTCGGATTCGGGTCGCGTTCTCGAATTTGTGGAATTGAATACGCCGAAGAAAAATTCGGAATTAGTGGCGGAACTGGTCCGGTTGTCCCGTTTTTTTTCGGATTTGTTTTCAATACGCGGAATCGGAATTGCCATTGCGGGAAACGTGGATGCGGCCAACGGAACCGTTGAAAATTCTTTTAATTTGACCGGGAAAAAAAAGCTTCCGATCCGCTCTCGCGTAGCAAAATCTTCGGGTCTTCCAGTTGTCATTGAAAACGATGCCAATGCGTGGGCGTTCTCCGAGGCAGCGCATTCGCGTGCATTGCACTTGGCGGTGCTTACCTTGGGAACGGGTTTGGGCTGTGGCTTGGTGTTAAATGGCCGTGTTTTTCATGGTAAAGGATTTGCTTCGCAGTATTGCGGAGCGATTGTGAATCCGCTGCATGGGCGGTTCGACGCATCCGGGATTCGCGGGACTTTGGAGTCTGAAACCAACGGCGATTCCGTGGTGTTTCGTGCGAAAAAAGCGGGTTTGAAAGTGAAAACCGCATCAGAGGTTCAAAAGCTGGCTGCGCATGGAAACGCGCGCGCAAAACGCGTATTCAAAGAAACTGGTTTTTGGGTGGGAATCGGAATCGCGAATCTGATAAGTACCTTGCATTTGGAGCGAATCGTGCTGGCGGGGGGGCTTTCGAATTCAAAAGAATTGATTTTGAAAGCAAAAAAAACCGCCCGAGAATTCGCTTTTCCGGGTCTGGCGAAGGGTGTTGCAATTGATTCCACGCGGTTGGGGAGTTTTGGAGCTGCCATTGGTGCCGCGTTGCTGGCCAAAAAAACGGTTAACGGATAGTAGATCAACTTTTTTTCCCTGCTGGAGTGCAGCGCGAGGATTTTCGCGTAATTTTCAAAAAAAGTTTTGCCCGATGTTGTGCAGATGTGGTTTTTTTGAAGTTTGGATTTTATTTTAGGGGGTGGATTAGGAATCCGGATCGTTTTGAATGTGGGGCATTCGTTCTTTGATTTTTCTTCCAAGAATGAGCACGACGTAACTCATGAGCCCGGCAATGGCGGCAAATAGGTAGAGTCCAAGGCCGCTGAGGAGCCCGATGCTGGCGATGACCCAGAGGTCCGCGGCGGTGGTGAGTCCTTTGACGCGGTGCTCGTCTTTGAAAATCGCGCCTGCGCCAATGAATCCGATTCCGACCACGATATTGGCCATGAGGTTCGTGGGGCTCATCACGGGTCCTTCAAATGTAAATGAGGTCATGGTGAATAGGGCGGCGCCCATGGAAACAAGGATGTGGGTGCGCAGTCCTGCGGGGCGGTCGTGGGTTTCGCGTTCCAGTCCGATGAGACCACCTAAGAATGCAGCCAATGCAAGGCGGATCACAAAATCGGTTTCAGCAAGCATCTGTTCTCAAAACGCGTTTGGAGAATAAAAGGCTTTCTTTGGAAGGGGGATTTGCAGATGAATGCGAAAAGGGTTTGGTTTGTCGATTGGGCAAGTGCTTTGTTTTTACTATTTTTGGATTGGGGATTCTTCGGTTTTTTTTTCGCGGAGCAGGGGGGGTGGATTCTTTGGCTGGGAGAGGAGTTCTAGGACTGCGTCTGTGTCACCTGCCGATAAGAGCTCGAGCACCCGCCGGGTGTCAAATGCCTGATTAAACCTGGTTTGTTCGAGGTTTTTTTCAAGGATTTCAAGTCCCATTTCAAGTACGGATGCATGGTTTGTCTGGAATGTTCGTAGTTCCGCGATTTTTTGGCGAAGGCTGGATTCGGAGAAGTTTTCATCCACTGAGAACAGTGCTTGCGCGTCAAACTCGGCGGTGAGTTCGCGTAGTTTCACGTCGGACGCGCTAAATCCTTTGGCGAGGCTTCCAACGAGTTTGATTCGGATTAAGGGTTTTTGTTCAAAAGTCTGGGAAAAAACTTTTTCGAGAAACGCGTGCACGTTTTTTTTGATTTCATCCGGCGTAGCCGATTCGAATTTGAGTTTTTCATAGAATATTTTGCGTTGTTTGGGTATCGGAAAAAATTGAATGGCGTTCGTTTGCGTCTCCAATATGAAATATCCTTTGGGGTGCTGTGCTTCGAGTCGTTTTAATTGCGTGGCCACGGTGGAGCCGGTTAATAGGAATCGTTTGCCTTCGAATTGTGTTGAATGGGGCCAGTGGAGGTGTCCGTTGATAATCCAGTCAAACCCTGCTGGTAAATCGGTGAGTGAAATCGAGACGGCCATTTCGTCGTCGGTGGGGAGAAATTCGGAGATGGATTGGTGAATCACGAGCAGGTTGCATGCGTGTTCAATCGGTTTCGGGTTCCAGTTCGCTAGTACTTGTTTGGCGACTTTTTCGGGTACGCCGCTTAAGCCGTGCACGCACACGGTTTCGTTGTTGAGTGTGATTTCGCAGTGGTTCGCGTGCAGGTGCACAATGGCGCCGGATTGTTCGAGTACTTCGAGCGCGTTCGTGAATTCGCGGGGTCGGTGTTCGTGGGTCCCGTGAATCGAAACAATGGGAACGCCGTGGAACAAAACCGGAATTTGGGTTCCTTCGCGCAGTACTTTTTGGATGGATACTTTCGAATCTGCTGCGCGGTTGGCGTGCGAAAAGCATTCGAATGCCTGGTGGTAGGCTTCGGGGGTGGGTTCGTTGGTGTCAAACAAGTCTCCGGCAAGGAGAATAAAGTCCACCTGGTGCGAAAGCACGCCTTCCATTGCTTGTGTGGCTTGTTCGACTGCGTCGCGTGCGCGTTCGCTTCCTTCGCCAAACCCAAAGTGGCAGTCTGAAAAAATCCCGATTTTCACGCAATCCCCTGTCCAGTGCTCCGTAGGGAGTGTTCGCCAAAACCCATAAAAAACCGTTAAACCTACCAATCCTAGCAATGGCCAAGTCAAAACCAAGCCCGAAATTTTCATCTGTGGTGTCCGATTCTTTTTCCATTTCGGAGGGGGAGCTAACCACTAAAATTTATGTAATACAGGGACTTGATCTGGTGGTAGAGCAGACCCGCAAAGGAAAGGAAAAATCTCCGGCTATATTGTCGCATTACAGCAATCCGGGCCTGTATACCTATGCGTCGTTACTCAAGTTTTTGCAGATGCACGGTCAGTCCATTCCAATGCCGTCAAACCCTGCGCACCGTGTTTCAAGGGAGTTGGAATCTTCGGCGCAAGCAGCGGGGGTGATGATGGCGCGTATGTCATTTCCGGTGGTGTATCGATTCGGATTGGATCCGAAAGCGGAAGTGAAAGTGCAGCCAATGTATCAAAGTGGGCATCCGCCTGAATTGGATTTTGTTTCGCCGTATGGAACCGTGCGTCTGGGCCCTCAAACCATTCGCTTTTTAGCGACTCAAATTCCGAAGCTGTATGCAAGACCGGTTTTTGCGGGGCTTTACCGCGCTTTTCAGAAAGAATCAAAAAAGATAGTGATTAGGCGTCCAAAGCCCAAGCGTGGCCGTCAATTGGTGTTTGATTTCATGAAACCGCTTTCGCGACCCAAACGATTAAGAAAATAGTTGTTCCTATTTCTCTTGATGACCTCTTCCTTAGTTGAAAAAACAGCGGAAATGGTGCAAAAAAAATTTGAACACGATCGCACCGGCCATGATTGGAATCATATTTTTCGTGTCTGGCAGATGGCGCGCCGAATTGCACTGGGAGAACACGCGGATATGGAGACCGTGGAATTAGCTGCACTGCTTCATGACATTGCGGATTGGAAAGAGCACAAGGGGGATTTTTCGGCGGGTCCGCGGGAAGCCCGCGCATGGCTGCAATCGCAATCCGCGGATGCGCGTTTAATGGATCGCGTGTGCGAAATTATTCCGCGTGTATCTTTCAAAGGAGCCGCGGTCGCCGATGACATGCCGTGGCTTGAAGGAAAAATAGTGCAGGATGCGGATCGCCTCGATGCCAATGGTGCGATTGGTCTTGTTCGCGCGATTCAGTTTGGGGCCATGAAAAACAGGGTCTTGTACGATCCCGCGATTGCACCTAAGCACAATATGGATCAGGAATCGCATACGAAGGAAACCCTGAATCCCGCCAATGATACGACGATTAATCACGTTTATGAAAAGAATTTGCATTTGAAGAACCGAATGCATACAAATACTGCCAAGCGCATCGCAGAGCAGCGCCATAATTTTACTCTGCAGTTTTTGGATCAGTTCAAGTCCGAGTGGAATCTGGAAAATGCAAAATCAATTTCATCCAATAAATCAAATCTTTCAAATGTCGAATTGGAACTGGAGCGCACCTTTTTGGCCAAGGAATTGCCAAAAGACGTGTTTCAATTTCCGTTGAAGGAAATGCTGGATATTTACATTCCGGAGGAATCGGGTCATGCCACGCTTCGGGTGCGGAAAAATGGTTTAAAGTTTGAGATCACTCGCAAGAAACCGCGGTTGGATGATCCAAGCGAAATGACGGAGGAAACAATCAGAATTACGCCGTTAGAATTTGAATCTTTTTTGTTGATTCCGGGTTTGCGTGTGCATAAGAATCGGGTTGCGTACCGCTGGAAAGGGTTTGATTGCGAAGTGGATGTTTTTTTGGATGGCTTGGCGGGGCTTGTGCTCGTGGATTTTGAATTTAAAACGATTGAAGCAAAAAACGCGTTTCAAAAGCCTGATTTTTGTCTGGCGGAAGTCACACATGAAGAATTTACTGCGGGTGGGATGCTGTGCGGGAAAAAGTATTCGGATTTGGAGCCGCACCTTTCAAAGTATCATTATCGGTCCATTCGTCAACCAAACCCTTAAAAGCCGTTTTACCGCCTTTTGTCTAAGCAATGCAGTGAGGCCTGCCAAATGGCAGTCCGTGGTTGAAGCCGCCTGCACCCTGTGGGTGGACGCAACCGGCTTGCTGGAGTGGCAGAGAGGCTATGCATCCGCCTGCAGGCGCCATTCGGTAGGCGCGATTCCGTGGACCATCTTCGATGGCCCTGTGTTTCGCCTGCTTCAGACTCTTGGTCTGTGTACTCGTCATTGAGTTCGAATAACGCGCGACGGCCAGCGGAAGATCGGGAGTTCGATTCTCCCCTCCAGCTATCAACGCTTCAGTTCAATAATCTAGAATAGCCCTTGAATCCGATAAAGCGTTCTAAATTTGCCTGTTGTTCTTCGATTGGTGTCGAAAATAACGCGGGTATTTCTGGTTTTTCGCGGATGATTGCTATCGGTTCAAAGTGATTGTGTATTCGTCCAGAATTTGGAATGCTGAATCCCGACAGGCATTGGCGGGCTTGTTGTCGAATCAACCGAAGAGCATCATTATTTTCGGGTTGCCGGATTCCGGAAAATCCACGCTGGTATTGGAAATCAAGAAAGCGAATCCGGAGTGGGTTCTGATTGATGAATGGATGACGGACAATGAAACCAACCGTATTCGAACGGAAAAAAAATTAGTGGTTGCAAGTCAGTATTTGACAGTCATTCGGGAAAATACGGAGACCGAAATCAGAGCGCATTTAGTGAACCAGGGTTTAAAGACAAGCGAGTGGGTCATTGTATTGATTCGAAGGGATTAGCGTGCCAAGTCTTCAAGTAATGCTTTGTTTTCTGTAATCGAATCCGAAATGGCTTTCTGGGCACTCGCAGGGCGCTTACAGGGCGTGATGTGTTTTTGGAGGAATTCTTTGATTTGTTTTTCGGTTTTTTGCTGGTTGGCGTTCTGCCAAAAAAACTTGGCGTCCTCTGTTGTCTTTTGGGTGGGTTGTTCGATTTTGAGTTTCATAAAGTTCAGTCTTAGAAATGCGTCTACGCATACAAATGCCGTGCGCTTGTTTCCATCTTCAAATGGGTGGGTGCGGGGAAACAAGAAAAGAAAGCGTGTTAAGCTATCGAACAAGTCTAAGTCAAAGACCGTGTGTATCCAGGACAATTCGCTCATCTGTTTTCGGTTTTTTTCCAGTTGATCGTGGATTTGAACTATTTTTTCGCGTGTAAAAATCGTGTCTTTTAGTGCCAAAAATTCGAAAGGGTTGGGTGACTTTCGGTCCTTAATCGTGGCGAGGTATTCGTTAATGCGCTGGCGGGCCAATTCCGAGTAATTAATTTCAGGAAACTCTCGCATGGCCTTGTACGTGTCATCCGGAACTGACAACGTGATGGTCTTACTCATATTATTATTTAATGCACATAATTAAATAAAAATAGATTGGATTGGTTATTTCGGCATTAAACCTCGATTAATGCAGTTTAAACCTGTGTTAGCACAATCATGGTTTGGGTTTTGTCCACGCCGTCGATGTCGCGGAGTTTTTCCGTGACGAGTTCGTTCAAGTCGTCTATGTCTTTGGCCAAGACTTTGGCGATGATGTCCAGTCCACCCGTAAGGATGGTGACGTCGCGTACGCCTTCGAGTGCTTTTATTTTTTTGATGACTTCGTCTTCCGGGTTTCATCCAACCGAAATGCTTTAATCTGGCTGTGCGCTAATGGCATAAGTCGAAAAAGATCAGATGGTGAATAGATGGTTCATTTCGTTCTTCGGGAATTGGCGCATTTTTTTCGCGAATTCGAACGCACTTTGCGTGACCCTGAAGTCGAGGGCTTGTTGGTGCTCGTCGTGGGGTTGCTGGGTGTTGGAACTGTTTTTTTTCATTTCGTGGAGGGCTGGGGCTGGCTGGATTCCGTGTATTTTGGAGTGGTGTCGCTGACCACCGTGGGGTATGGGGATTTGACGCCCCACACGAGTCTTGGAAAAATAGGTGCCATGGTGTATTTGCTGACGGGAATTGGCTTGTTTTTGGCGTTTGTGAACAAGGTATCGGGTGATACGCTGCGGCATCATTTGGCGCTGAAGGAAAAAAATGCATCTAATAAATCCAAGCCGTTGTTAGAATCCTCGAATCAAAGCAAACCGCATTAACACTTTTTTTCTTTTTGTGCAAGGGTTCGTTTTTTTGAGTAGCTGGTTTGGTGGATTCGTTTTCAGGTTTTTTTTCGATACTGCGAGTAGTCGTAGAGTGCTTTGAGGCTTGCGGCGGCAATTTCAGGGTATTTGAAGGTGGGAACTCCGTGGTGTTCGAGTCTTGCGCGCATTTCTTCGGTGAATCCGGATCCGGTGGAGACCACCATAAGGGGTTTTTTCGCTTTTTTCTTTAACTGTGCCAGTTGCGTTACGAGGCCTTCACCGATGGCGGGAATGTTGAACAGCACCAGTACGAGCACCGCGTCTACGTGGGGGTCGGCCAGTGCGGCGGCAACCGCCGCGCGGTATCGGTGTTCGTCCGCATCACCCACTAGGTCTAGGGGATTGGCAACGGTTACGGTGGGTGGAAACTGTTTTTTGAGGCGCGCCTTGGCGGTGCTGCGCATTTGTGCGAGTTCGAGTCCGCTTTGAATTACCGCGTCGGCGGTGATGATGCCGTATCCCCCGCCGTTGGTGATGATTTGCACGCGGTTTCCTTTCATGAGCGGTTCGGTTTCAAAGGTTTTGGCAAAGTGGAATAATTCCTGGAGCGTGCGCGCCGCAATCACGCCGGCCTGGCGGAACACGCCTTCGTAGACTTCGGCGGAACCGGCAAGCGACCCGGTGTGGGACACGGTGGCTGCGTGGGCTTGGGCAGTGACGCCGCCTTTAAGGAGGATGATGGGTTTGTGTTGTGAAACCCGTTTGGCAGTTTGCAGGAATTTGGGTCCGTGTTTGATGCCTTCGAGGTAAACGGCAATTACTTTGGTGCGGGGGTCTTTTTGCAGGTATTTCAAAAAGTCGCTTTCGTCCAGGTCCATGGCGTTGCCGTACGAAACGAATTTGGAGACGCCGAATTGTTGCGTGCTGGCCCAATCCAAAATCGCAACGCCGAGGGCGCCGCTTTGGCTTATGAATGCCATGGAGCCTGATTTGGGGAGTTTCATTTTTTGCTGCGAACTGAATGTGGTGTTTAGTCCGGTGTCGCCGACAAAGCAGCCAAAGCAATTGGGCCCCATCACGCGGGTTTTCGGGTTTTGTGCAATCAATTCTTGGATTTCGGAGGTTAATTTTTTTTCGCCGATTTCGGAGAATCCAGCGCTGATAATGATCACGCTTTCGACTTTTTTTTGGATGCATTCGCGAAGGGTTTGCGGAACCGCGTGGGCGGGAACTGCGATGACCGCAAGGTCGATGTCGGCGGGGAGTTCAACTACGCTTTTGTAGGCGGGGCGGCCCAGAATGCGTGAGTGGTTGGGGTTCACGGCAAATACGTGTGAAAGCAATTGGTGGCGATGCGGGTGAAAGTTTTCAAAAATCGCTCGTCCGATGCTTCCCTCTTGGTTGCTGGCACCGATCACGGCTACGTTTTTGGGATAAAAGAGGTAGTTTAGTTGGCGGTGCAGCCGGTTCGCGTCGGAGCGTGCATGTTTGGGATAGGCAGCCATGCGTTATCTCTGCTTGGTTTCGGTATTGATCCATTGTTCAAAGGCAAGGTCGGTTTTTTTGATTTCTATGAATTCCACGGCGGGTAATTCATAGGAGTGGATTTTTTTGATTTCGGATATGATTGTGTCCATGTGAATGGGCCGCGTTTTAAGAATCATCAGGGTCTCCGTTGCTTCTTCGATATTTCCTTTCCATCGGTACTTGGATTGGTGGGACGGCAAGATATTCGCGCATACAATCAGTTTTTGGGCAAGCAATGCGTCCGCGATTTGGTTGGCTTCCGCTGCGTCTTTACAGGTTACCATTCCAATGACCGGCATGCAAAAGAATTGGGTTTAGAACTTAATAAGGATTGCGAATCGGGTGCTTGTTCAAGAAATTTTGCAATCGCGGTTTTGGTTTTCGCTTTACGGCAAAAAGTCTTTTCGCTTGATTTTATCTGGCAAATACTCTTCAGTAATAAAGCGGATTCCTTTTTTGGAGAGGGCTTCAAGTTCCAGTTTGACGGCTTTTTCTTTCATGTTGGCGAATTCGTCCTGCCATTCTTTTTTCTTGAACCATTCGTAGTTGGACATTTCGTTTAATCGTTTGACATCCAGATGATTCAGCTTGATGGTGACTTCTTTGGGGATTTTGTAGTAATCGACATCCGCTGTTGTGAGGCCGATGTATTGCGTTTCGGGGGTGGCCAGTTTTTCTTCGGAGTACGAAAGCGAAATCGATCCCTGTTTGATCACGGAAAAAATGTACATTCCCCAGGGATCGGCGTCCATGAGTGCAAGAACGGGTAGTTTTTCCTCGAAATTGAGTCGCTGGACCAGTCTTCGTTCGGCGCGTGAGGGTTGTCCGCGGCCGGTAATGATAATGCATTTGTTTTTTTTCCAGAAGCGGTCTTCGTTGAATCGTTTCCAGACGGCATCTTTTTCAATGAACAGGACGTACTCCGCGTCGATGTCTTTGAATTCGATGCGTTCGGGTTCGACGTTGCTGGGGACTCCCCATCCGCCGGAGCCCATGCGCGTCAGGTCAATGGTGTCGTTTCCGTCTTTGATTTTTAAGTCGCCGGCCACTACGCCTTTGGAGGAGGCGGATAAGTGAAGTTCTTCGCGCAATAAGTTGGTGGCGGCTTCAATGTCTTCAATAATCGGGTCACTTTCTGACTGGTCTTCGAACGTGTTTTCGTTGGTGCCTTCAATCGTGTGTTTGAGTGCGTAGTACAGGTCACGAATAGAGACTGTGGCTTCTTCCTGAATCACTTTTTTGATTTCGGATGCAACGAGCACGCTTTGCATGAATTTGCGCGTGTGCGCGACATTGAGGAAGTTTCGCATGCTGGTTTTGTCGCCCAGCTTGATGGTTTTGCTTTTCTTGTCAAAATAGATGTTGTTGAGGTTTCGCACGGGCAGTTCAATCTGGGGGTCCTGTTTTTTTTCGATTTGCTTGAGTAACTCGTGTCCGGTTTCTTCAAGTCTTTGAATGACTGCTTTGTCTTTTTTGTCTGCACTGGCCATAGATTCAACCTTCAGTTCTTCTAAGTACTTGCTGCAATGAAATGATTTTATGGGGTTCTATTCGGGTATTTTTGAATAAATGCCTTTTCCAATTTTTGTAATTCATTTTTGGGTGTCCGATGCCTTCAGTCCTCTCCACCGGCATCATCGGCAGTTTTTTTCTTTCCTTTCTTTTTCCCGTTTTCTTTTTTCGCTTTGGCTTCGAGTTTTTGGATCTCTTCGTCGGATAGTTCTTCGGGGACGTCTTCACGGGCTTCTTTTTCTTCATCGATTTTGAGTTTGTGATGAACAATATCAAGCAGTTTTTTTTCAATTTCGTTTTGGGGTTTTTTGGTGAGTTCGTGCAGCCCAATGGCGACTTCTTTGGCGTATTTCGTGAAGAGTTTTCGTTTTTGCTGTTTTTCTTCTTCGCGGCGCTTTAAGGCAACGAACCGGTAAATTTTTCGGCCCGTGTCCATTAAGGCCAGTCGGAGTTCTTCCATGACTTCTTCTTCGTCGGCGACGGCTTGTTTTCCGGCGCCCGTGTAGGGAATGTGAACGGATAGAATGTGAATGAACACCGTCAGGGGGGCATTGTCGATGTCTTTGATGCCGTATCGTTTCCATTCAATGGATTGCACGGCTTTGGTGAGTGCGCATCCGCCGGAGTCAAACAGCAAGGGTACGCGGTTGGCAAATCGCATGATTTCCATTCTGCGCACCGTGCTTCCGGTGTCGTCTTTGCCCATTTCGCGGCCCGCGTTTCCGCCAAATCCAACGGCGGCTTCGACCTGAAATGCGAATCCGCCTTTGTACACCGTGGGTTTTCGCTCGACCACGCTGATGAATTCGGGCTGGACGATTTCCTGAAGGGATTTTTGGATGTTTTCTTCGCCAATGGCGCGCAGCCCGTCGAGCCGCGGTGCAATAAAAATGATTTTTTGGAATGCTTTAACGATTTCTTCGCCTTCTTCCCAAGAGATTTTTTTGGGGTCCTTGTTTAAATCAAAGTGGATGAGTTTGGTGATTTCTTCAATGGATTTGTCGCCCATGCGGTCAAAATCGTTTTTGAGGAATGAAACGGTTTTGTGCGCCGTGGTTTTGTGGGCCATGGTGAGGAGTTCGTCCACGGTGAGTCCTTTGGGGTGGGGCTTGATTTCAATGGGGCGTTCGGGCAGTGTTTTGCTGGTGCGTGGAAAAACGGTTTTGGTTCCATCCGGTTCCACGAGTGTTAATTGCGCGTGGGGGTTTGCAATCGCGGTGCGTCGGAGGTATTCAAAGACGCCTTGTTCGCTTCGCTGGTATTTGACTTCCTTGAACTTGGCTTTAATGGCCGTGCCTTTGAAGGGTTTGGCGAGGTCTTCCATGCGGACGATTTTGGGCTGGTTGAGTTTGGGGTCAATCGTGAGTTCAGCCATAAACGACCCGCCTTGTCCGCCTGTAATGGCTTGGATGGGTTTTCCCGTGGTCATTAAGGCAAACATGGTGGCGCCGGCAGCTCCGATTCCTTGTTGCCCGCGCTGCTGCATTAAGCGGTGGAACTTGGTTCCGGCCAATAGTTGTCCGAGGGCTTTGCCGATGGTGTGCTTGGTGAATCCGGGTCCGTTGTCCGTGACCGTGACTTCGTAGTATTCTTCGCCGAGTTCGGATAGTTTGATTTCAATCGTTGGGAGTGCATGGGCTTCTTCGCAGGCGTCAAGCGAATTGCTAACGTATTCGTGCACGAGTGTGGTAAGCGTTTTGATTTTGCCGGATAGACCCAGCATCTGCTTGTTTTTTTTGAAAAATTCGGCGACCGAGTGTTCTTTGAATTCTTTTTCAAGCTGTTCGGCCGTCATGCCGGCGGCTGGTTCTTCGTTTTCGTCGTTATTTTTTTTTTCGGGCATTTGGGGGGGTCACTTTAAAGAGGGAATTTTTGTTCAGAGTTCAAATGTTTGGGGTTTGCGTGTGTTGTTCAGGTATCCATATACGCGGGAGTGGCTGGCGCCGGATAATAGCATTTCAATGGCTTTTTTGGCGTCGTCCATGTGTTCGGTTTCGCCGATAATCGAAACGGTTTTGCCGTAGACTGCGATAAAGCAGTCGGTTTTGGCTTCGATTTCGCTTCTTGTTTTGCCCGCGGTTCCAATAATGCGGCCTTTTTTTTGTTCGAGTTCTTTTTCCGTGGCGTTTAGTTCTTCCTTTATATCGATGATTTCAAGTGAGTAGTTTTCCTGGTTTAACAAAAACGCGTGCTCGGCGGAGAATCCGCGGGCAATCGCTTTGATTATATTAAGAGAATTATAAAAACCTATCGGGTTTTGGGTGTTTCCTTTGACACCGACTTCGCCGCTTTGCGAGTCCACTTTGAGCTTGACTTTGTTGGAGTGCTCTAAGTCTTTTTTGGTTTGCCCGTTTTTGCCGATGACGGCGCCGATGCGTTCGCGGGGAATTCGAATCGTGTCTTCCATGAAAAATCACTGATGGGACGTATTACCCATTTAGGTTCAAAACGGTTTAAAACAGGAGAAGTCGAAGTTACACTTGGAGGAACATTATTTGGTTTTGGAAGCGTGTGCGGACTTTTTGGGTTTCGGATTTCGGGGTTTCAGAGATGTTCGTTTTTTTGATTTTTGCGTACGCGGTTTGGATCGTGCATTTTTTCGCTGGCCAGGGGTTCGTTGAACTGGTTTTTTTGGGCTTTGTTTTGGTTTGAATTCTTTGAGCAGTGTCCGGATTTTTTCTTTGGCGGATTCAGCGTCCGTAACAACCCCCTTTCTTCGAAAATAGTTTACCACGTGTTCGATGTCGCGTTCAAAGAATTCGGCTGCCGACGGGTGGCTTAATAGCACACTTTGCCCGACATCGATTAAAACCGGTTTTTCGTTTTGGTTCAGAATGTTGTATTCGCTTAGGTCCGCGTGAACGAGTCCGGCTTGGTATAATCGCGCGGTTTGGACTAAAACCTCTTCAAAGAATGCGTTCGCGTTTTGAGCGGGTTTTTTTTGCAGCGGGGGCGACGGGTTTCCGTTTTCATCGCCGATGAATTCCATCACGAGCACGTTGTTTTTGAATGCAATGGGCAGCGGAGAACGGACTCCCGCGCGGGCCGCGAGTTCAAGGTTTTTGAATTCTTTTTTGGTCCAGGTGTACACCAGCTGGTGTTTGTCTTTTTTCATTTTTCCAAACCGAATGTCGCCTTCGATGTATTTGGTCATGTGGTGAAATTCGCTGGTGTCGGTTTTGTAGATTTTGACGGCGCGGAATTCTCCGTTTTGGTCGTGGGCACGGAATACGTGGGCTTCTTTGCCAACAGAGATCAGGAATTCAAGCACGTCAAAGTGCCCTTGTTTGGCCATTGAATGCACGGTATGGATCGTGGAATAATCGAACACCTTGGCGAAGGTGCGGTGTTCGTTTTCATCCGAAAAAATTTTCCGGAACGATTCGGGTGCTTCGTGCTTGGGCATTGGAATCAATGGGTTTGAAGTTGGTTTAAATGTTTCCGGTTGTAAATAAAGAATAATTTTTGGTTTTACAGATCCCGAAATTTGTACTTTCGGTTAGCTTCAAGTTACAATTCGTTTACCATGCAGCGAACATTGGCGCCTGATTCGCGAGTTACGTGTAATGATATGGCTGTTGGAATAACCGTTATTCTTTTTTGCCGCAAAAGGGCAATGGTTTTTTTGGCGTCTCGGTCCACAAGGGCTTTGCCGGGTTCCAGAACTAAAAAGTTAGCTGCATGCAGGTTTTCATCTTCTTTTGGGACGAATACAATTTCACATCCGGCATTGCGCGCCGCTTTTTCAATAACCGCTTTGTTTTGGAAGAAGAAAGTTTGATTCACCAGTAGTACTTTTCCGACGCACCCTATCTGTAAATCGAGATGGTCGTTCATTTCAAAGACCAGCGTCTTCAGGAATTTGCTTAGCCGAGGGCTGTAAACTTCTCCGTCTCCCATAAAATAAAAGTGGTATCCTTGCGCGCGAAGTGCTTTAATTGACGGGCTGTCGCGGATGCTGTCGTGCGCAAGAATCACTTTATTTGGAAGCGTAACTGATTTCCCTTCTTCACCCACTGGATCTTCGTGTTCTGGCAGATATCGTTTGAACCGCTTTCCCCCAATTTTTTTCCATAAATCGCGTGTCCAAAAAATGCTGGAATCAATTTCCATTTTTTCGTCCGTGAATTTACTTGTTGCTCGGCCAGGAATGCGTGCTCGGAATACTTTGGCGTGATTTCGGATGCGTGAAATTAATTTTTCGCTCTGAACCTCCGGGTAATTCGGAACAGCCACGCGATATCCGAGTGCCGCGAGTTGTTTAACGATTCCGATGCGTTCGGCGTTTAAACGCGCGACTGTCAGAGGATGATTGATTCCATGGCTCATTATTTCAAAAATTCGAAGAGTTTGTGAAGATCTTGGATTGCGGCAGTCAATAATTGTTTTTCCTTTAGAAAAACGAACCCCCGCTAGTTCGGCTAATTCAGCTTTAGAAGGTACTGCAAGCGGGTGCTTTTGATGATGGGTCCAAAATATTTGTTCGAGGTCTGAATTACTTCTTGAAAGTGAAACAACGAATCTTCGTTTTGGACTTTTCATAGGTAAAGGATAGCTTTCAAAGTATAAAATAATTCGGTTGAAAAAGGAATGGAATCAATGGAAGAACGAGTCATTTCAAACCGAGTGAAAATCTCTGACACTGTTTCTTACACCGGCAACCCGGTTAAGTGTCCTTTGCGTTTTAAGTGTTCGATCTGGGTGCCGAAGTAGCGCCAGATGATGTCCGCGCGGTCGGGCTGCCAGTCCCATAACCGGATAATCAGTACGTCTCCGGCTCGGATCCACACTTTTTTTTTCATTTTGCCCTGGATTCGGCACATGCGTTCTTTTTGGTCTTCGCAGAATGCCTTGATTTGCGTCGCACCCATCAGTTGGATCGCGACCGCGAACATTTCCTGGTCTTCGCGGTGCGGTAACCGGACCTTGAATTCGCCGACTTGCGCTACAATGGGTTTTTTGACCAATGAATCTCACCGTTTTTAGAATCAATACAAGGGATTGTTTTCTTTTTTAATCTACCGACTTTGCTAAGCGATTGAAATGCAAAAGAATCGGGTGCTTTTGGGCGTGTGGTTCAATTTTTTTTGGAGCTGCTTTTGTTTCACCGAATTTTGCGATTATTTTTTTGATGCATTTTTTGAATGCGTTTGAAATTAAATGCTTCGAATCGAGGAGATGGCGCCGCAGGCTTCGCATTTGAGCATTTTAACGCCGGATTGGTCCACGTAGTGGGTGTCGGGTTTTTTGCATTCGTGGCAGAGCACGAATTGGTTGACGTAGTTTTCAAACGCGTTTTGAAGGGAGTTGGTAAAGAATTTTCCGCTCAGGGTAAGCTGTTCTCCGCTGATGGTTGCGGGCACTGCGAATTCTTTGGTGAAGTATTTGTAGAGTTCTTTTTCGCTTCTTCGAACCAGTTTGGCGAGCTGCACAAAGTTTCGGATATTGGTTTTGGTGCCCTGAACAAACGAATCCACTTTGGGCATCGGGAACCGTTCTTTGGAGAGTGCTTCCTTGGGGAGCGTCATATAGAGGCGGTCCAGCATTTTTTCGTATTCCATGTACATACCTTTGGTTTCAAAAGGTTTTTTTAAGGGCTGTGATGTAGTTTTTGAGTATTCTATGGTTTTGGCGGAAATAACCGGTTTTTTGGAAGCAGTCGCGACTACCCTCGTGTCTACGTATGGATTGCTGGGTTTGTTTGTGGCATCCATTATTGGGAATGCCACGATTTTTTTTCCCGCGCCGATTGCGTTAATCGTATTTGGGTTGGGGGTTCTGGCCGCGCAGCAGGGCCTTGGTATTCCGTTTGTTTTGATGGTCGGAGTTACAGCGGGCGCCGGCGCTGCTATCGGAGAATTGAGCGGGTACTTTGTCGGGTTTTTGGGGCGGCGGGGTGTGAAGCGGTTTTATTCTTCGATTAATCCGTTTGCGCTCTCCGAGATCGAGCATCGCTTGAAACAGCACGGGGTTCTGGTCGTGTTTTTGGGGGCGTTGTCTCCGCTTCCCTTTGATATATTTGGCCTGGCGGCTGGAATGATTCAGTTTGACGTGAAGCAGTTTTTTGTGGCGACGCTGGCCGGAAAAATCATTCGTGATTGCGTGATTGCCTTGGCCGGTTTTTATGGCATGGAATTGATTGGAACTATCTTCGCCTAGCCGCATGTGCGCGGAGCCGTTTGCGTCCGGCTTCACCGCACGGGGTGCTAACAGCACCCCTTATCGCCGGATTACGCAGCCGCCTGTCCGCGGCTTCAGGATTCGGGGTGCCAATGGCACCCCTCGCGTCACACTCGGACGCGACCGAGTCTACGGAATGGCGTCGCGGCTCCGGCACGAAGGGTACCTGCGGTACCCAGTCTGTTTCTTCAAAGCCGTTTGCGTCCACCCAGTCGGGTGCAGGCGGCTTCACCGTGGACCACCTTCGGTGGGCCTGCACTTTTAGCAGACAGCACAATGTCAAGGGCAATCGGGGTCGTAGCTGCATCCCATGGGGCAGAGTTGATCCGGCTTTCCGCAGATGTTGATATTTGCACACTGCGTGAACAGCGTGGTTCCGCTCAAAGTATTCTGATCCGGAACACAGAGGTCCTCTGTTTGAATGGAGTCGTCGCGGCAGTCCGAATCGGTATTGCATTTTGTTTTGTATACAGTCGTTTGAAACCTAAGAACAATGGAGGGGTTTGTGCCTTCAAACTCTTTTTTTTCCAGTAGATCGATTTGAAAGAATGAGCTGAATAATCGCGCATTCATATCTAGCGCCGCTTGTGCAACGGCGGTTGAAATATCGACTCGTCCGCTGGTCCAGTATCTGAAGTCGTTGAGGCGAAGAAAAGCAAATTCAGGTACCAACGTAACAAGTACGCTTCGGTAATCCAATTCGATTCCATGGGTCGGGCTCTTGAAGTTTTCAGCAGGCGACACATATAGAACGCGCTTGGTTTCGGATATACTTTGCCCATCGGTAAGGCGGGTCGTTGTTTTTTCGCGAAACAAATACACATTTCCGTCGCTTGCAACTACTTTGTCATTTAAGAATAATTCAAAGTTTCCGTCTCCGCGAAAAACTTTTGGGCCTGGTTCGCGCGGGCATGTTTGGGTTAGTTCGCAGAGGCATTGTTCCGTATCGGGGTTGCAACTGTCTTCGCAATCCGGGTCTGCTGGAAAAGTGCATTCAGCAGGACAAACACTGTCGCCTGAAAGGCATTCCGTAATAGGTTCAAAAATGCATTTTTTAGGGTTTGATCCCGCGCATGAATCTCGAGTCAGCGGGTTTTGGTCTTCGCAGTCACTATCGGTTTTGCATTCGTCTGCAAACACGACTACGGGACTGCAAGCAATGGGGCAGCACCATAGGTCGCCTCCAAGGGTTTTTTGGGGTTGTAGGCAGGTTTGGTTGAATCCTTTGCAGGAAAAAAAGCCTGCTTGTTCGCAGCTTGAATAGGTCTGGAATTGGGGGAGTGTTTCCCGGATTTGGTCTTGGGGTGTAATGCAGCCAAGCGTGAGGACTAGTAGTGCTGTCAAAAAAAGCAAAACATTTGGTTTTGGCATAGGCTTTTCGATCAAGGAAACGCGAAACAATTTAAATTCGAACATCGTTTTGTTCGCATGCCGGATCTTGTTCGAATCGAAAAAGTTTCCAAGCGGTTTGGATCCAAACTGGTTTTGGATGGCATTAGTCTGGTCATGCCGGAAAATGCGATTGTTGGGTTACTCGGGCCGAATGGAACGGGTAAAAGCACCTTGATGCAGATTCTTAACCAGACGTTGCCGCCGGACAGTGGATCGGTTTCTTTTTTGGGGGGAATAAAATCATCGAATGAGATTAAGCGCATGGTGGCACTGGTTCCGCAGGAATACGCGTTTTTTTCTGATTTTACGGTGGAGCAGAATCTCCGGTTTTTTGCTTCGCAAATCCGGTCAAATGCTTCGCAAAATTGGAATCAGAGAATTGAATCGATTCTTTCGAACCTAGGACTTGTTTCGTTTCGAAATACCTCGGCCCAATTTTTGTCGGGCGGGTATAAGCGGTTGCTTAATATCGGGATTTCACTGCTTGAGGAGCCGAAGTTGTTGTTGTTGGACGAGCCGACGGTCGGATTGGATCCGGTGGTGCGAAGCCGTTTATGGAGCGTGATCCGGAAACTGAATCGCCAGCAGACAACCATTTGTATTTCGACGCATTATATGGAAGAAGCGCAGGCACTGTGCGATGTCGTGTGTTTGATGAATGCAGGAAAAATAGTGGCGGTGGGTTCGCCGTCTGAACTCATTTCCAAGTTTGCGCCCCCCTTTGTCATTCAGGTTGCACTTGAAAATCCTTTGGATGCATCGCAGTTGCCGGCCTTGGAGGGGATCCTGAGTTCAGAGGTTAAGTCGCCATCGGGCCAGCTCTCGCTTGCTCAAAAAGTAAATCTTCGCGTAGAGCAGGAAAACGTGATGTTTGAAGTGAATCAGAATCCGGAAGTATTGTCTGCTCTTGTGCGCGAGTTTTTTGAAACGCGCGGAATTCCGATACTTCGCATGATCACGCGTACCGGCGACTTGGAACTGGTGTTTTCGAAATTAACGGGCGAGGAATTAAAGGGGAAAAAATGAATCCAATCACGCGCCTTTGGGAAGGAATCATTAAGGAATGGCGCCTTGTAATTGCCCAGCGAACGGCTTTTGCACTTATTTTGGTGTTCCCGATTCTTGTGATTGCGGCATTCGGGGGTCTCTATTCAAACTCGATTAATCAGCAGCTGGCAATTGCCGTATTTGTGGACCCGTCCGCCCTGCAGACGCAAAACCAAAGCGAGTTTTCTTTTCAGGCCGACTTTTTTAATGAACTTCAAAAAAATAAAAATCTAAAAGTGTTTTCTGCGAATTCGCGCGAACATGTGACTGAACTGGTGATTCAGAATGTAGTAGACGGGGGAGTGGTTATTGAGCGATTGGACGTGACCAAGCCGTTTGATATCCGGATTGTGGTTGATTCAACGGACTTTATTCAGTCTTCCATTATCTGGAATACATTGTCAACTACCATCAACCAGATGACCACTGATATTTCGGTCAAAGTAATTGAAAAAATTTATGAAAAGATTTTGTCCCAGGAAAAGAACTCGCAGGAACAGTTGGAGCGAGTTGAATTGTTTTTATCCGAATTTCATACTACGAAAGAGGCAGTCATTGTTTTGGAGCATGAAGCGGATGAACTGGATGCCAATGCACTAAAGCAGCGAATTCAAAACCAAAAAGCATCATTGTCGTTTCTTTTGGAAAAACTGAACATTGTGATTGAGAATAATGAAACTCTTTGGAATACGACTGAAAAAAACAAAGCAGATCTAAAGGCACTGTTGATTAATTTAGGTCTTTATCCGCAAAACGAAGGGGTTGTTGTGTATGATTTTGTGTCTGGAATTCTGGATACTGTCCAATCGAACGCAGGCAATCAGAGCACGCTGTTGAGTCTAGCCAAAAATGATATTGCAGCGTTGCAAACAGAATTAGATGAATTGGATGAGCAAATAACCAGTGTGGACGAATACAAAAACAACCTGAAAGTGTTTCTGGCGCAGACGCGTATTCTTCAGGATGAAATCGAGGATAATATGCGCGAGGCGCGTGACCTATTAATTGAATTGAACGAAACCATTGCAGAACTCAAAAAATATTCGCCTCAGTTTTTGGCCAAGCCCACGACACTCTATTATACGGATGCGATTTCGTTTTCGAATCTGGCCACGCTTTTTTTCCCGATTATTCTAAGCCTTGTCATCATGTTTACGGGAATGCTCCTGACGGCCGTGACCATTATTTCGGAAAAAAAGCAGGGGGTCATTGACCGCCTTCGTGGTTTTGACGTTGGAAGAACCGGCTTGGTTGTCAACAAGGTGCTGGGGCAGTTATCGATTCTGGCAGTTGAAATTGCAATTCTGCTGCTTGCAGGAGTACTGCTGTTTGGCATTCGGCTTAACACGGCTCCATTTTTGCTTTTGGTTTCGCTTGCGCTGGTAAGTGTCACGTTTATCAGTTTGGGGTTTGTCATCGGAAGCCTTTCCAAGGACCAGTCCACTGCCGTTCTTGGCGTATTGGTAGTGGCCTTGCCATTGGTGTTTTTAAGCGGGGCTTTGTTTCCGATTGAATTAATGCCGCCGGGGTTTCAGGTGGTGCGCGTGTTAAATCCGCTGGCCACTGCGCACACCTTGTTTGTAAATAGTCTGCTCAAAAGTCTTCCGCTTGAGTTTTCCTTGCACCAGATTCTGAATCTGGTAGTTGTGTCGCTTGGAAGCCTTGCGATTTCATGGAAAAAGTATTTGTAGAACTGATTCGAATTTAAAATCCGATTTTCATCCGATTTTCAAGAGAGTCAGACTAAACAAAAACATTAAATTGAAGCATAAGTCTACTATATTGGATTAAAATGTTTGAAAGAACACCTTTCATTTTACAACTGGCTTTAGGTACACTTCTAATAGTGTTATTTGGTGCCATACTTTTAGGACTTGAGAGTCAAACAAGCGATAATTCTGTGGGCAGTGCAGCAAGAGTTGTTCCTGCGTCAACTGCACTTGCAACCGATCCAATGCCTATGGGGTCAAGTGAAAACGCAGGAACTAACGTATCCTTTTCTTCAAAAAGTCAGTTGGTTTTCAATACAATCAATGGCATTTTTGAACTTAAAGAAGGAGAATTTGGAGATACAGTTTACACACTGAATGGTCCGGACGGAATCAGTAAAATTTCGAATGAGAAAGGCGAAGTCTGGAACTTCTCTGAACACCCCGCATCTTACATTGTGGAATTGAAAGATGACCCTGCGGTGGTGACGTTGGAAAAGCGCTATGGAAAAAATTGGAAGACAGTTTTAGCGGGAGACGCAGAGGCGATTAATCAATTAGACTCAATTAAAACTGACCTTAAAGAAAAACGAAACCGGGTTAAGCAAAGTATTATGGAAGCAATTTCGACAACTCCCGATGCAGACGAAAGAGCACTGACTGAAACCGATTTGATTGAATCAGAATTTGAACTCGTTTTCAATGGTTTCGTCGTTAAAGCTTCTTCGAAACCTATCCGTGACATTCTTGAAAAAAATCCTGACATCAAGCGGGTATATCCTAATTCGATTGTTCATTCAACATTGGACAAATCAGTTCCGTTGGTTAACGCGGATAAGGTTTGGCAGTTGACAGGTCCAACTGGAAGTTGGCTTACGGGGACGGGGAAAAAAATTGCAATTATTGATACGGGCGTTGACTATACTTTACAGGATTTTGGGGCCTGTGCGTCAGTTGGGAATGATTGCAGGGTTATAGGAGGATATGATTTTGTCAATAATGATCTTGATCCCCGAGATGATCATGGACATGGAACACATGTGGCAAGCATTGCGGCGGGAGACGGAAGACTCTTAGGGGTGGCCTATGAAGCCGAGTTATTGGCATATAAAGTATTGGATAACCGTGGTTATGGATCCTTTGACGATATCATTGATGGAATCGAAATGGCAGTCGCAGATGGCGCAGATGTCATGAATCTGAGCCTAGGTGGCTATGGAAATCCTGATGATCCTGCTTCTATAGCAATTGATAATGCGGTAAATGCAGGGGTTGTAGTCGTGGTGGCTGCTGGCAATGAAGGACCGGGGCCTGACTCTATAGGATCACCTGGAGCAGCCCGTAATGCTTTAACAGTCGGAGCAACTTACAAACAAGATTATGAAGGGCAATATTGGCTTGATACTGATCCACGTGAAAATCAGGTGACTAGTTTTAGTTCGCGTGGTCCCGTGCAGTGGATAGATGGAGCAGGAAACGGACAGCAAATCGATAAGCCTGATGTAGTGGCCCCAGGTGCGATTATTTGCGCTGCTCGATTTAACTCCTTATTTGAAGCCGGAGAGCATCCCTATTATTACCCTTGTTTAGGAGAGCAATATGTACAATTGGCCGGGACTAGCATGGCCTCGCCCGCAGTAGCCGGCGTTGCGGCTTTGGCAAGACAAAAATATCCCGAAATGACTGCTTTGGATATCAAGAGCTTACTAAAAGATACTGCTACTCCGCTTGGAAATGACTTATGGGCTGAGGGAAGGGGTTTAGCTGATGTCTTTAGGGCTACGAGCGGTGACAGTTCTCGTTTGTTTGAAGTAACACCCTATTATGTTTCAATTGAAGACAATCCCCTTTATCACACCCAAAATTTTAACGTAAACTTAACAATTTGGAACCGAACCAACCAAGCAGTGACGTATGAATTCACAGACGGAGCAGGCGATTTTGTTATTTCACCATTAAATGGACAGAACACTGTTCAAGTGGGTCCCAATTCTTCGATAGTCAAAACATTTAGAGTAACTGTTGTAAATGCAGAACAACACGCACAAACTATTTTGCGCGATTCATTGCTTGCTACAATAAAAGGATCGGGAGTTGCTTCTTTTGCAGAACCAGTGCCAGTAAGAAGAATAAGGAATACAGTTCTACAACGAATAAGTGTCCCGTTTCGCGTCTGGACGGGAGATTATTTTGAAGTGACACCGCACGAAGAAGTCGAGTTTTTGGACAACCCTATGCAAGGTCAATTTGAAGACACTGCCATATTTGTATTGTCTAATTTGACCGGCGAGATTCCGCAGACGGTAAATGCAGAAGTACAACCCGGGGGGTTTTGGCCAGAAGGTATCTTCGCGACTTTGGATTCAAATATCGTTACTTTAGATCCTGACCAAAATGGTTCGCTTACGCTTTTGGTTTCCATCCCAGATAATACTGCAATCCCAAACGGAATTTATTCTGGAAAACTGGTTTTTGATTCTCCAAATCAGCATTCGGAAATAAATTTTTCTATCGTAAAGTCTTATGTTATAAACTTAGAGTTTTCAAATGGGGAGCCAATTTTTGGATACGCTGTCAACGAAACCAATTATAACAAAACATGGGATACGTTTGATGTTGATACAGATAGTAGATTACAATTGCTTGTTGATGAACCGGGAAATTATGACATCGCTTCAATGATGTTTAGCAATAACGGCGAACGAACAGTAATTATCAATGAAAATGTATCTGTTCAAACACAGGCAACTGTTCCGGTGGATGCAAGTCAAGCCGCATATTATGTCCAACCTCATTTTTTAGACAGAAACGGAGTTGAAATGTTTACTTTAAGCCGTTACATGTATGGCAGCCTTGTGGCAAGCAGGCTTGAAACATCAAATCCGATTTCAATTGGATTTTTTATGTCAACATCTGGCGCTCAAGTCCCTCCCAAAGCCCATTATAATAGTTTTTCTGATAGGCATTCAATGGTTTTTAGCACTTCTTACAGTTCACAGCAGTATGGCGATAGCGGAATATATATTGCCCTAAACAAATCAGGAATCACTGAATCAGTTGAATTAACTACAGTCCCAGAAAAATTTCACAGGATAGAACTAAAGAATTATTCAAAACCACTCATTCAGCCAATGCTTATCAATTCGTTAAAATTTTTTGGACCATCGGCTTTTTCTACATCAGAGGGAAGTTTAAATTTAAATCGAGCTGTGGATGTTTACGAACAAGAAGAAAATGGTCTTGGTCGTTTTGCGATCGCAAATTGCTATTACAACGGCCAAGGCTGTAATATATTTGGGGCGATGACGAGCGCGTTATTCTACGTTTCACCCCAAGGCTTAAAGTATAATGTCGGAATTTTTGGTTTCAGTCCCGAGTTTACTGACCCTGACATGAACCAAGAACAAGTAACTACTGGATTTGATTTGCAATATTGGAATGGGAAGTTTAAAAATGAAAGAACCGAAAATGGATTGCATGTAAGTCTCTCCTCCTACACTAGTGATATTCCAAACGAGCTATCTACCGCGTATCCTTTCCTGACACAACACGGAGGGTATAATAATAACTGCCAGTTTGATCTTTCATGGAATCTATACAAAGATGGCCAACTATTTGATTCAGAGACAACTCCAGGCACGTGCCTCACAGACTTTGTGACAACTTATATTAATCAAGAACTAACACAACAGGGAAACTATGAATTAGTGATGGAACGACGGTCTTTTGATGATAGCTACCTTGTTTACAATGGGACCGAAGAAATTCCACTTAATGGAATTGCAGTTAACAAATTTTCAGTCCCAGACGACAATAGCCAACAGCAAGACTTTAACCCGCCCGTGCTAACTTTTTTTAGATTATACAACAACAATGTATCATCGCCAATAATGGACACTTTTCCTGCGACACAAAATCGTTTTGTTTTTCAATTAAACCCAATTCAAGGCGAAATTACAGAAACGAGTTTAGTCCAATTAAATGGAATCAGCTCTCACCCATTTTCAACAGAGCAAGCAATCCAAACAATTCCTCTTACAAACATTGGAAACAACAAATTTGAAGCAGTCCTTCCAAAAATGCCAGTTGGCCAGCAACTATCATTAAAGTTAATTGCTCTGGATAACAGCGGAAATTCTCTCACTTACCGGTTTGATGTGCCCTATCGATATGTGGCTTTTTGCGGTAATGAAACAATAGACAACGGAGAACAATGTGATGGTCAAGACTTGAACGGAGTAACCTGTCAAACCTTAGGATATACTGAAGGAGAGTTATCTTGTACTTCGATGTGTCAATTTGACACAAATCAATGTATTAACCTAAGCCCTTGTGGAATCGGGCATACAGAAAATCCTGACGGAACATGTACGGCTGAATTTAATGTATTTAATTCGGATGGATACATTGCCTTTTACTCTATTGGAGATTGGAATTCTTTAAGATACAGCAGTACTGGAACACCACCTGCAAACACCATTGCTTGGGAAAATATTGTAAGAAACTCATTTTATCCTTCATTAAATTATCATAATATTTCAAGAGTGAGTTTGCCATTTGACACAAGTTCAATTCCGGATCAATCGCAGATAATTTCGTCCGAACTGACATTTACAAAAGCAGATACTCGCTTTAGCCACTCAGCTAATGCGCCCCCCTTCTTTCTAATCTTTGTTCCCGCAACACTCCAAAATCCACCAAATTTAACGCCTGATGATTTCGACCAATTTGGGGGCATAGAAAATCCTTTGGAAATAGCCGAGCGGTATTATGATGTTAACCAAAGCACTGTCTTTGTCACGATTCAATTAAATGAAAACGGAATCAATTACATCAACAAAGAAGGGTATACAATCATTGGTTCGAGAGGAAGTTATGAATTATCCAGCACTCCACCAGGCAATGGGGCCGAAGATACATCTTATGGAATTGGAATTGTATCTGCTGACTCTGTACAAAATTACCCGAAACCAAAGCTTATTGTTAATTATCTGCCTGGCTGATTTTTTATTGGAAAGCCTGCCGGTTTTTTCTCTCTCCACAACTCTGGTACGCGCAAATATTACTGGTTGGATTAAAAACCCAATATTTTAAAGATGCCACTTGTCATGTGCTTTTATCGTTGTGCTGGATTTACGGTTAATTCGAATTGTATTTTCACTGTTTTTTCGAATGGCTTTGTTTCAGAGCAGTCACCGGGTGGAGTGGTATCCGCAACCTGACAGCGAAAGTCCTTTTTTTGGCGCCTAATATTATTAATAAAAAACTCTATTTGTCCAGTCAATATGTTGTTTTCATATTTTTGGAACTCTACGGTTTTGATATCATTGTTATAAAAAGTCCAGTCATAAAACGAATCTGAATTCCCGGGAAATTTCATAGTTACAATCGCGTTGCTGAACTTTTCTCTGACTGATTCTAATGAATAGTTATTTGAAAGAGCGGGTTCAAAAAATAAGGAGTAGTTCAAGTGTTGGTCAGTATACTCAACTTGATCTCGGTATTGAAAAATCCGAAGTGCCGAAGGATTTTCGCATGAAGCTCCGCCAGAGCAGTAAACGAAAAATCCATTGTCTGGAGTTGATTCGTCATTTAGGTTAATAGTCAAAGTATTTTCGGTAAGAACCTGTCTAGGAAAATTAATCGCTGGGTCAGTGGATGATGGATCAATACAGCCTGCAAGCAAAAATATTCCAATCAAAAAAGCATGCGTAGTTTTTGAAAACATGGTTTTGTCCTTCCTTAAGCTTTTTTTTCAAGATTTACACTGTGACTTTGGGTCATTCATGCACAAGGAATTCCTTCTATTTAAATATTTGGTGGATTGGTTTGGGGGTTTCTAAGCTGGTTTGATTTCCGAGAACGATTCGTTTAGCTCGGTGTGGACTCGACTCCAATTCAAGCCTGCCGAAACGACAAAGCCACACAAGCCCTAAAACCAGGCTCGAATATCTTGCATTTTTTTAATTCTTGGAAATTCTTTGGTATGGCCGCATAAAAGGGGAGTCAGCAAAGAAAGTATTTATACTTCGGAGTCCAATTAGTATTGTTTTTGTTGGGTGTTGAGTTTGGTTCGGTTGTATTCTTCGCGCAAGTCCGAAAAGGCGGGGTTGCCGCCGGGTTCGATTGTGTCGCTTAATGGCAAGCGAACCCACGAGATCAGGATTTCGGTGTTTGATTTTGACGAATCCAATTTTGAGGAAAAGGAAGTCAAAACCGTCGAGGAGTGTTTTGAGTTTAAGGAAAAGCCTACTGTGACCTGGATTAATGTGGATGGCGTGCACAAGTCCGAAATTTTGGAGAAATTCGGCACTACGTTTGGCTTGCACCCGCTGGTATTAGAAGACATTATTACAACGGATCAGCGCCCCAAGATGGAGGATTATTCGGATTATATTTTCCTTGTTTTTCGAATGCTCTGGAATGACCCGAACTCCAATGATATTTTATCCGAGCAGATCAGCCTGGTCGTGGGTCCGACTTATGTCTTGTCGTTTCAGGAAATGCCAGGGAGTATTTTTGACCCGATTCGCGAGCGGATCCGGACCGGCAAGGGGCGTGTTCGGAAAATGGGTGCCGATTATTTGGCGTATGTGCTGATGGACACGGTAGTGGATAATTATTTCGGGATTCTGGAAAAAATGGGGGAGAAAATTGAGATGGTGGAGGATGCATTGACGCGAAACGCGTCTTCAAGGAAATTATCCGAAATTCATGCGATTAAGCGCGAATTGTTGTTTTTGCGAAAAGCCGTGTGGCCGTTGCGTGAAGTGATCTGGGGTTTTCAGCGGGCCGAATCGGTTCTGATTAAGGAGCCTACGCAGTTGTTTTTGCGTGACTTGTATGACCACACTGTGCAGGTGATTGACACGATTGAATCGTTTCGCGATATGACGGGTGAAATGCTGGATATTTACCTGTCCGGAATCAATAACCGTTTGAACGAGGTCATGAAGTTTTTGGCGGCAATTACAACGATTTTTATGCCCTTGACTTTGATTGCGGGAATTTATGGCATGAATTTTAAGTACATGCCGGAACTGGACTGGCCGCTGGCGTATCCTGCGGTACTCTTGCTCATGCTGGTGGTCGGCGTGATCATGTTCTGGTTTTTCAAGAAAAAGAAATTTTTGTGAACTCTTGAGTGAAACACGGTTTTGGATTTAACTCACATTCATGATGCGGTCGATTCTCGCAACGAGGTTTTCCAGTTTTTCAATGCGGATGTTGAATTCGGCTGTCCGGTTTTGATTGCGTGTTTCAATGCTTCTTAGGTTTTTTGAAAACTGCCGGGCGGTTTTAAGGGTTTTCAAATACTCGGTTACAGTGGCTGCCTCGGAAAGAGCGGTTTCGAATTGGGCGCACAGTCGTATGCATTTTCCGCGAACGGTTAATAATCCATGTTCGATGAATTCTTTTCGCTTTGTGCGGTTTCGGTTTTTTCGTTCCCCAATAAGGGCTTCGGTTTCTTTTTCGAGTTGGTTCACTTGGGGTTTGAGCCGATGGTGGGCGAGTTCGGTTCGCACAAACGCCTGCACGGCTTGCCGGTTGTTCAGGTAGGCATCGGCGCGTGCACGCTCAAGGACCGCGCCGCGGCGCAGGCTTTCGTTGGTTTTTTTTCGGATAAATCCTCTTGCGCGTGCCATAATTCCGGGTGTCTTTGCCCGGTTTGTTGTTTTCACGGCATTCCACCTGTTGCAGGGATTGCAAGTTGCAAAGCCAAAAACACGAGTATCATGCATGCGGTCTGAAGCGGCAATGCCGGAAGCGGTTTTCCGATGTTTTTGGAAGAGTGATTCACGGTAAACGCGAGTCCAAGTAACGCGGCGGCAAGAATCAGAATGGATGGAACAAAATAGTATGGGTAAATCAGTTTGTCCGCGTACGCGTGCAGGATTGAAACCGCGAAGGCCAATGGCATCACCAGGTCGCCGGTGCCCAGTTCAAACTGGTGTTCGGCCGTTGGAAGCGCGAGCGTAAAGGACAGGTTTTTTTGGGTCACGGCTTTGGCGAGCACGACCATGTGTTTGGTTTTGAACACGGCAATGTAATCGTACACCGCCATGATGAGCAGGAACAAGGCAATGGGGAATATTCCGATGCCGGTGCCAAGCACGGCTCCGATTCCGCCTGCAAGGATGATTGTCGCCGCGTTGCGGAGTGCGACATGGTCGGGCATCGCGTTTCGCAGGATCACCAATAGCAGTGCGAGATGAATGGGGATTAATTCGAATTCCGCGGGTTGGAAAAAAAGCGCGAGCAGCGTGTAGGCAACGAGTTGTACCATGTAAAAGAGCGCGAATCCTTCAAAGAGTTTGAACATCAAAAAGGTTTTTCCGGCGAAGAGGCGTATGAGCACCAATAGGATTCCGGTGGCCACGAGAATGTATGCAAATAGTCCCACGGTGTTTTCCACGCTTTCCTTGTCTTCGTTGATGATCGTGACCGTGATTTTTTCGCGGATAAAAGTACTGGCCACCAATAGTCCGATGGCGCTGGTGAGAATGAATAATGCGGAGAGCTGCAGTAAGAGTTTGGAGTTCATGTGCCAAAGAATTAGGTTTTTGGGTTTTTTAAGGAATGCTCGCATATAAACAAAGCCTTTTATTATTCTTCAATTCTAAAGTTGAAGTATGGGGCTTTTGAAGCGCTGGAATGAATTGCCTTATTTTTGGAAGGCGATACTTGGGGGATTTGGTCTCGGATTCAGTACTGGGCTGTTTCCATTATTGTTAGCTCTTGTTTCGCCAATTTTCAGATCGATTTTTTCAGTCGAAAGTGCAAAAGATAATTGGAAACTCGCAATTGGAATGATTTTTGTATTCGGACTCTTGCTGTTGAACGGTCCAGCCCTTATTTTGATGAAATGGTTATTTGGTTCGTTAGGGTCAAGCGAAGCGATACTGTTGCCTTTTTTTCAGGGAGCAATGTTTGCAATCGTTGCTGCTGTGCTTGCTGCTCTCAACAAGATGAAAGTAGATTCTTTGGCGTGGAAAGTAGTTTTTTGGGCAGTGTTCGTAGGTGTGCTCGTTGGCTACATCTTGTTGATTGGGTATTCTGTATTGGGCGGCATCGCGGGATAACTCTGTCTTATTCTTTCTGCACCGGTTTGAGGATTCCGTGGCTGGGTTCGTAGATTTCGCCGCTTTTCTTGAGTTTTCCTAATAGTTCTTTGGCGCGGTCTTTTTCGATTCCGTTCCCTTTGGCTTCTTCAAGGACTTGATCCAGCAGTACTTTGTCGTGTTCCGCCGAAAGCGTTTTGACAATATTCAGGAGCGTTTTCAATTGCGTGGTCTGATTCGCGGATACGCCCGTGGTCAATAAATCGATATCAATGCGTCCGGTTTCTTTGTCGGTCACCAGTTCTTGGAGCGAGGTGCGAAGCAGCCGGATCGCGCGGTCCGCATCGATTTTTTCCACAGTATCGCTCAAGCGAATCCGGGCGCTTGCTTCGGATAGGCGGATCAGTCCTTCGAGTTGCCGGTGAGTGGCCGCGTAAGTGCCTTCTTTTTTGCCTTGTTCACGCAGGTTCACATAGTATTCGGAGATCGTTGAAATCGCTTCCTTGGCGAGCACGGGGAATACTTGCTGGCGTGCGTAGGCAATGTATTTTTTGAGTAGCGAGTGGCCGATGAGAGGGGTAATTTTTTTTTGCATTTCAAGTGTGACTTCGTTTTGTTCCTTGTGCATAACCTTGTTTTGGCGCAGGATCGCACCGGTCTGGTGGATTCCGAGGATGTGTTGCGTGATTTCTTCGTCGCGTTTTCGGTCGAGTACATCGCGGATCATGAAGAACAAATCGAATCTCGAAATGAGTGTCGGGGGCAAGTCCACTTGTTCTAAGAAATTCTTGAACTGGTCAAACCGCGAAAATTTCGGATTCGCCGCCGCGAGAATCGTGGTTTCGGTTTTTAACCGTGTCACGATTCCGGCTTTCGCCACGGAGATCATTCCTTGTTCCATGGCTTCGTGCATGGCGGAGCGGTCTTCTTCATCCATTTTGTCGAATTCATCAATCATGGCCATGCCGCCGTTCGCAAGCACGAGTGCGCCGGCTTTGAGCGTCCATCCGCCTTCGCCGAATTCGTCTTTGACGGCCGAAGCCGTAAGGCCCGCGCCCGTCGAGGTCTTTCCCGCCACGTAAATGGATTTGGGCGCGATTTTGTTCACGCTTTGAAGGAGCTGGCTCTTTGCAGTTCCAGGGTCCCCGATTAATAAAACGTGGACATTGCCGCGAATCTTGGTATCGTTGGGTAAGAGTTTGGTAATGCCGCCGAATAGTTGTAAGCAAATGGCTTCTTTGAGGTCCGAGTGGCCGTAAATGCTGGGCGCAATGCTTTGAATCAGCATATCATAGATTTTAGGATTTTTGGATAATTCCTTGACTTGTTCGATTTCTTCGTGCGTGGATTCGACTTCTTCGAATTCTTTGGCGGTTTCTTCGAGGTGGCTTGCTTCTAAGAATCGCTGGAAAATCAGTCCTTTTTCTTTGGGGGTTTTTAGGCGGATCACGCCCGTGATTTGCGTGTGGTCGCCGGGCATGATTCTGTTAACGGAGTCGTCGTAGACAATCACTTCAAAGTTCGTGGCTTGTTCGCTTCCTTTAATCAGCTCCAAGGGTTCTTGGATCAGGATTTTTTGGGAATCCTGAAAAATGGATTGGTCGGGTACGAGTTGGAAGTCGCGGTGTTTGCATTCGCAGATTCCGGGCTGCGAAATTTTGTCGGTTTCTTGTTCTTTTTTGTAGATGTTGCCGCATCTTCGGCATTGCCACGCCGCGATTTTGAGTTTGGGCAGTACTTCCGTTACTTGGCGCACGAGTCCGTCTACCGTAATGAGTTTTCCCAAGTGTTCGCTTCCGATGCTTCGAAGCGGAATCTGGCGGTCTTTGGGCAGGTTATGGAAGCGTAAGCGGGGTTTGAATCCCGTGAGATCCAGTGCGGGGACGTGAATTTGGGTGAGGGCCATTTCGGCGGCTTCAATCAGGATGTCGGGGTTCTCCAGGAGTTCGTCGGCGAGTTCGAAATCAAACCGTTCGAGTTCTTTAAAGTCAATGGCAAGCGATTTTTCCTCTGGCCAGCGGTTCGCGAGTTTTTCAATGGCTTTGCCGTACGCGGTCTCGAGAAAGCTTCGGAATTTGGCGGTGTTGGGGTTTTCGTCTAAGTCTTCTTCGATTTGTTTTAAATCGATGTCAAACCGGTCGTCGCTCATAGGTTCCCCTTTGGTGTTGTTCGTGTTTGGATTAAAAAAACCGGTTTGGCTGTCTTGCCGGTGAAAAAGCCGCTTTAAGTGCCCCAATTCCCCCTGAGCACTGGTTTTTTTTGTTCGTATGATTTCAGCGCTTGCCTTATTTAACGCTTCAGCCTTCGGATTTGGTTCCGGTTTGAATTGTTTTTTTTGGGTTTTCAAACTATACAAAAAATAGTGTCTTTGGGTGGCTGTGAAGTTGTGCGTGTCGTTTTTTTTGTACGCTTCCAAAAGAATTTGAATCCTCCTTTGCAGGAAGCGGATTGGAATAGCGGTTTATTTTGATTTGAGGATTCGCTTTGTTTTTTGGATGAAGTGTTCGGTTTTGTCTGCGAGTTCGCCTGGGTTTTCCTCGAACTTGATTTTGGCGACTCCGTATTGGACTTCTTGGCGGATGCCGCGCAGTACGTCAAATAGCGCGATGTCGGACGCGTGGAGTTGCTGGTGCTTGCAGTATTTTTCTTCTAAGTATTTTTGAAGGCAATGGTGGCTTTTTTCTTTGATTCCGTCCAAATAGAGCAGTGCGCGTCCCGCATGAAACACTGCGTTGTAGAGTGCAAGAAATGCCATTTCGTTTTTGGGAAGTTCGATTAAGTCAAGGGCTTCGCTCAGAAAAAATTCGGCTTGGGCAATATCGGATTGCGCGAGTGCCGCGTCGGGAGTTATTTTTTTGAGGAGCCCTTTGGCAAAGCAATCAGCTGTTTGTTTCAATCGGCGTCCCCCTCAAGAGGTTTGATCCGTACTGAATCCGGTTCAACAATTCGATTTGGTTTTTTTTCATTTCGCTTATTTTTTCGGGCGTGAGCGTCACCAAGTCGATTTTGCGGTTCAGTTCATCGGATAACTCTTGTTTGAGGCGGCTGATTTTAAACGGGTCGATTTTTCGTTCAAAGACGATGGCTAAGTCAATGTCGCTGTCCGGAGCCATTTTTCCGGTGCTTGCGCTTCCGAACAATGCGATGCTTTTGGGTTTGAGGTTAATCAGGCGCTGGAAAGCTTTTGCATGCGTGATTTTGGAAATAACTAGGAGGCTGACAAGTTTGCAAGCAACAGGCGACGCGAAATTAATTGAGAATATTTTTTTATTTTTGTTTTTGCGCGATTCTAAAATGTCATTCTCTAAAAGCGTTGAAACCGCGTTGAAGGTGGTGCTGGGGGGTAAACGGGTTTTTTCTGCGATCTCGCGAAGGTACGCGGGATTTTGCAAAAGGGCTTCGAGGACGCGAACCGAGTAGGGGTTCAGAAACGAAAGCTCCGTCATTCCAATCATTTGATAGTTGATTGTTCGCTATTAAAAACATTTCGTTCATATAAAAGAACGAAATTATTTCAAAAAACCGGTTATTTCGCTTCATCAAAAAGCCAATTATCGCCTAACGAGGCCGATTTTAAGGGGATTAAGGATTTAAACCGTGCAACCGAGAATATAATGCGATTAATTCGAATGGGTGTTTTTGAGTGAAAAAATTCTTTGTCAGTACTGCGATAGACTATCCAAGTGGTCCTGCTCACGCGGGTCATCTGTACGAAAAAATCTGTGCAGACACCTTGGCGCGCTGGCATCGACTCAAAGGCGAGCAGGTTCATTTTTCAACCGGTTTGGATTGCCACGGCCAGAAAATCCAGTTGAAAGCGCAATCCGCCGGTATGACGCCGTTGGAATTCGTCAAGTCCATGGAGCCGCATTACCGAAAATTGTGTGCTGATTTTGATATTTCGTTTGATGATTTTATCCTGACCACCGAAGAGCGCCACAAAAAAGTCGTGCTGGAGGTTTTCAAAAAAATTCATGCGAAGGGAGACATCTACAAGGGTAAGTATGAAGGTTTGTATTGTGTCGATTGTGAAACCTATTATGCAGCCCATGAATTGGAGAATCCAAACGAATGTCCAGTTCATTTTAAGCCGCTCCAAGAGCTTAAAGAAGATTCTTATTTTTTTAAAATGTCCAAGTACCAGTCCAAGCTGGTTGAATTGTTTTCGAAAACAGAGTTGCTTTGGCCCAAAGAGCGTCGAAACGAAATGCTGGAGCGGTTAAAACAGCCACTTCGAGATCTAAGTATTAGTCGTGCATCCGTGAAATGGGGAATTCCAGTTCCCATTGATACGAATCAAACGCTGTTCGTCTGGATGGATGCACTCGTGAACTATCTTTCAACCGTGGATTACCCGAACCAAAAATTCAAGACCTTTTGGCCCGCGGATGCGCATGTGATTGGCCGCGACATCGTGTGGCATCACACCGTGATCTGGTGGTCGCTCTTGCTTTCTGCCGGAATTGAATTGCCGAAGGTGGTCTCGCATGGATTCGTGAACACGGAAACGGGCGACAAGATGTCAAAGGCCGCAGGAAACGTGATTGACCCACTTGTGCTCGCTGAAAAATTCGGTTCGGACTCCGTACGTTATTTTTTCTTGCGCGAAATCCCGTTTGGTCTGGACGGACAGTTTTCGGAAGCTGCGCTGGTGGCCCGCCACAACAACGAACTGGCGAATGAACTCGGGAACCTCGCAAGTCGTGTATCCGCGCTGGTGCAAAAAAAACTGAATGGAAAAATTTCAAGGCAAAAAACCGATTCAGCCCTTTTTTCGTCTTTGCATTTGGGCAAGATTTCGGAGTATTATGATTCGTTCCAGTTTTCGCGGGCGCTCGAAGAGATTTTCGTGTTTGTTTCCGCGTGCAATCGCTTTGTGAATGATCGGCGTGTCTGGGAGCAGTCCGAAAAAGACGCGGCGGTGTCGCTATATAACCTGGTGGATGCGATTCGGGTCATTTCGATTCTGCTGTCTCCCGTTCTTCCCAAATCCTGCGAAAAAATAAATCTTCAATTCGGTTTTGCGGATGCAAAGCTTTCGGATTGCAAATCCGGAATCCTTTCCAAGGCATCTGTTTCGTCGTCTCAGATTCTGTTTCCAAAGCTTGAATTCAAGGCGCAGCCCAAAATTGAGCCAAATGCGCGTTCGGTTTCGGTGTCGGTTTCACCGAAAGTGGAAAAACTGGGTTTGAAAATCGTGTCGGGTGTGATTGAAAATGTTAAAATCAAAAAAAAGCATGAGGGGCTGGAAAAATTAAAGGAGAAGACCGTTGCAGAAACCAATCTGCGTGAAAAAAACCGCCAAAAAATAATTTCCGAGTATGAGACTATTTACAAGAAGCTTAAAGTCAAAAATGCCGTGAATTCCGTTCGCAACTTGGATTCGCTCGTAGAAAAGTCTGGCCAATTGCCCCAAATTAACACGGCGGTGGATTGCTACAATATCGTTTCGCTTAAGTTCGGTCTTGTCGTGGGGTGCCATGATTTGGAGCGCGTGCAGGGTAACCTGCGCTTTGCGCTTACGCGTGGCGATGAAAGATACGTTCCATTGGGCGAATCCGTTCCCAAGGCTGTTTCGGCGGGCGAATTCGCAGTTTTGGACGATGCGCAGATTGTGTGTCGCCTTGATGAAAAGCAGTGCGAGTCCACAAAGGTTTCGGAGCGGTCGCATCACTTGGTTTTTTATGTGCAGGGAAACAAGGAAACCAGTGATGAACTTCTGCGCAAAGCGGTAGCAGAAATCGGAGAACTGATCACGAGGTTTTGCGGTGGCAAATTTCGTGTGCTTTAAATGAAATTTATTTTTTTTAAAGAATCGTAAAGACCCGAAAAAGGCCTATTTTTTATTTTGCTTTTGAATGCAAAATTCCAATGGTTAAAAGGACTCCCAATGCAATAAGGACTGCGTTTGAAAAAGAAATCTCGTCAATCTGGATGTTTTCGCGTCTGGCGACGTTGACAAAGAGGTTGAGGGAGTCAATGGGGTTTGCGTCTTTAAGCAGTGTAATGCGCAGGTTGTATACGCCTGCCGGAAGGTTGGCATTGTTGAGGGCTGAAAAGACTTCGGGTGCGGAGGCATGGGTGTAGGAAATAACCTCCCGGTTGGCAGTGAGGATAGCGGCATACGTTTGGCTTGAAAGAACGGGAATGTAGGTGTCCGCGTTTGAAATGTCGATTTGGAGTGTGACTTCTTGTGGATTTTCAGGCGTGGCAGCGGATGCAATTGTAATCTCAAGGGTGTTGCTTGGGGGCGTGGGGCCTTGGAGGAATGTTTGGGGGTTCATGATTCCGCTTTGAATGTGCAATGGGCAGAGGTTTTCAGCGAGTTCGGAGTAGATGCCTTGGAGGTCTGTTGCGTTGGGTGCGGGGTAATAGTTGTCCGGATTTGTGGCGATTTCGGTGAGGAGTAGTTGCGCATTTTCATCGGATGAAATGCCTAGTCCGATGGTGTAGATTTGGATTCCGTTGTTTTTCGCGGCGGTGGCTTCTTCGCGGGCGTAGTCAAAGCATTCGTTTTGGGGTCCGGGAACTCCCGCGCTGCAAATGTTTCCGTTTCTTCTGATGGTGGGTCTTCCGTCCGTGAGGAGAATAATGATGTGTGCGGCGGCGGGTCTTGCCCGCGGGCTTTGAAGTTCTTCATTGGATACGGTAAAGCCAAATCCCATGTTTGTATATCCTCCGGCGCGGAGAAGGTACAGCGAATTGTTTACATCGCTGAGATTGGTTGTTAAGGGCTGTTGGAGTGCGGCGGATGTATTAAAGTCAATCAATCCTGCTTGGGTTTGGGTGTTGTCAAGTAATCCTAGAAAGGTGCTGGCGGCTGCCTGGGAGAACCACAAGCGGGTGTGCCGGTCGGCACCGCTGCCTGAAAGTCCGTTCATTGTATTCGAAGTGTCCAGTAAGAGTACAATGTCCAGGGGGTTGGCGCAGGATAATTGTGCATTGGCTTGAATGGAAAAAAGAAATAACAGAATCGCAATTCCAATTGTTTTTGGAAAGTTCATAGGGAGTCTCGTGTTCGATTGGATGCAATGATGGCGGGCTTGGTGTTTTATTGATAATATCCTTTTCGATGAATCTCGGGTGTTTTTGGTTTGATAGGTTTTCGGGCACTGACTCCGACAACATCTTTTTCAAATAGAACGGTTTGCAAGTGATCTCCGATTTGAATGGCCGTGGCAGGAACTGAAATGGGCTCCTCCAATAGAACATAGCGGATTTCAGGCTGTTGTCTGGCGTCGCTTTTGGCAAAGTGGGTGATGGTAAGGCTGGAGTCGGCGTTGGTGTATCCGAGGAAGAGTTGTACATCCCGTCTGAGTTCGGGACTCATATACCGAATAATGGTATTAGGTGCAAGTTTTTTGAGCCGCGCTATATTCAATGTTTCTCCGTGTTTTTTGAATGGCAAAAATTCCATTTCGCTTCCAAAAATGAATCGCCTGCGAAGAACCGCTCCCAGTAGGTTCGCCGGAGATCGTGAGGGCCTGGCTTTGGAGGGTCCCTTAACGGGTTTTGCGAGGGGCGTACTTCGGGAAGAGCCGCGGGAAATGTCCAGACGGCCGTTTTGGGGCCGGATTTGTCTTCGGATTCTTCCTCGAGGGCCATGGCTGCGCGTCATACGGTTTTTCCTTGTTGCATGTTGTGGTTTTTTTTCTTTTTAATTGTAACTTTGCGCGATAGAGGTCATGTTTTGGCGTCACCGATTTTCCAGAACCTTTTAATTCTTGTTCTGCGTTATGATTGCCGTGATGCTGTGTGTTTGATGACCTTAAATCGAAGGTGGGGTTAAAGCGTGCAAAGAACCGTAATATTGCGGTGTTTGTGGATGGCCCGAATATTTTGCGCAAAGAACTGGGTATTTCGCTTTCCGACATCAAGTCGGCGCTCTCTTCGTTTGGAAAAATCAAGATCGGAAAGGTGTTTTTGAATCAGTTTGCGTCGGACAAACTGGTGGAAGCCGTGGTGAATCAGGGGTTTGAATCGGTGATGACGGTGGGGGATATTGATGTGGCCATGGCGGTCGAAGCCATGGAAGCGGTGTTTAATCCTGCCATTGGAATGATTGCGTTTGTTTCGCGCGACGCGGATTTTTGGCCGGCGATTGTGAAAGCCAAGCGCTATGGAAAAGAAACCGTGGTGTTGCTTGCAGATGCCTCGAGTGCGGTCTCGCTGAAGAATACCTCGGATTTTGTCGTGATTTTAAAGCCTAACCAGTGATTTGAAATGGTTTTGAATTTTCCAGTGGGTGACTCGGTGCAGCAACTCATGCGGCTCTCCGATTTTCGCTCCGACAAGGTTTTGGAGTTATTGCATAACAAGTTTTCCGGCTATGTGGTGGTTACGATTTCAGGCATTACGGGGATTGAAGAGGGGTTGTTGTTTTTTTTGGAAGGGGTTGTTTCGGGTGCGGCCCACACCTTTGATTCTTCGGACTCCGCCGTGTTTGGTACGCATGCCTTGGAATTGTTTTTTAACGCTCTGGCGGCTGAAAAAGGAATCGTCGAAACCTATGCATTGTCGCGCCAGCAGGTGGAGTTGATTTTGGCGCTGGAAGAAAAAATTTCGGCCGAAGAACCCAAGCGCGGGCTGTCAAGCCTTTTTGTGAAATCGTATTCTCCGGAATTGGCTCAAAAACTATTGCCCGTTCAGGAAGCGTCTGAAGAACTGCACAAATTTGAGGTCTTGAAAAAATTCGGGTTAAGCGATCTGGCAAAGTGAAGAATTAACAAATAGCGAATTGACGTTTCAATTCTTTTTGTCTTCAATGGGTCGGCCTGTTGCATCGTAGCGAATGGTTTTCGATTTGCCCGTCTGGGGGTCGATTTGCGTTTTTTCTCGCAACCATCCGCTTTTCGTGTATATTCGGATGCGAGTGGGTAGTTGAACGACGGTGTCGCTGAGTGGGTGCTCTTGCTTAATTGCATAAGTGGCAATATGGTACTCTCCATTTTGATAGACCTCGGGGTCGCGCTTCAGTTTTTCCATTGCATGCCGGGTCAGTCTCATTTGGGTGATTACGCGCTTCAAATTTCGAATCCCTTTTCGGACACCAATGCTGGCACGGACAACTTTGCGTCCCAGTCGGGTGCCGGGTTGTCGGGTTTGTCCGCGTGGTTTTGGAGATGTGGCCATCGAATCGCTTATATGTAGCGCGGGGGGTTATATTAATTTGCATGTGTTGGATGGGATGTCAAACAGCCAAAAGTTCACTGAGAGTCTTTTAAAGCCGCCAAATCTGAATTTGGAGAGGTCTGATTTAAATAGGTTTTTTACCTTCTGTTAGATGGCAGAATAACCCTTTTTTGGGTCTTTTGCAGTATATGTCAATTGTTTTTTTCTCGTGGTTTGAATGGGTGTTCGAAGGTTTTTGGGGTCGGCCATTTCGGGGTTTGCCAAAAGCGTGTTGGACTTGGATGATACGCGGGTGCCGCAGGAGCAGTTGTCCGCGTTGCAGGACTTGTTGGCGCGCCAATCGTTTAATACGATTCCATCCGACCTGAAAGAATTGGTGATTCATTTAAAGCAAAAGCACGTCGTGGATTCCATCAGCATTTCGGAAACGAATGGGTCGCTTTTGGCCAGTTCGAATGCGGGGGGTGTGGCCGAAGTGATTACGGCGAGTGCGTTGTTTAATTATGTGCAGTCGGAGTTTCCAAAGAGTGAAGTCGTGATGGTGCATACCAAGGATAGTTGGAGCATGTTGTTTAAGTTTAATGGAAAGATTTTTGTGATTCGCGCGCCCTCGCATTTGACCACGATTGAATTGCGCGCGATTTCAAACGAAGTGGATTTGTTTTTGTCGGAGCGGGCACAGAAAGGTTCTTCGGTTTCAAAGAAGGCGGAACAATGAGGGTTATTGCGTTTGCGTCGGGAAAAGGCGGCACCGGAAAAACAACGCTTGTGGCCAATGTCGGAATTGTACTCGCGCAGGAGGGTTATTCGGTGTGTTTGATTGACGCGGATGTAGCCATGGCGAATTTGTCTCTTCTGCTGGGGATGCAATCGAGTCCGATTACGCTGCACGATGTGCTCTTGGGTGAAGCATCTCCGGATGATGCGATTTACGATGGTCCGGCGGGAATCAAGTTTATTCCCAGCGGCTTGAGTCTGGAGAATTATCGGCGCGTGGATACGGAGCGGCTGGAATCCGTGATCAGGGCGATTCGCGCGCGTTTTGATTTTATTCTTCTGGATGCGGCCGCCGGAATTGAAAAAAACGTCTTGGCTGCGCTCTCCGCGAGTGACGAAGTCTTGTTGGTGACCATGCCGGAGACGCCCTCGATTGCGGATGCCTTGAAAACCAAATCCATGGCGGAGCGGCTGGGCAGCAAGCCGATTGGCGTGATTATCAATATGGTGTATGGCCAGAAGGGCGAGATTCAGACCAGTGACATCATGAAGGTGCTGGAGTTGCCGTCGTATGGTTCGGTTCCGTTTGATCCGGAAGTGCGAAAGAGTTTTATGCAGGAAAAAGTGTCCCCCGTGGTGATTCGCGCGCCGCAGTCGCCGGCGTCGCGTGCGATCCGGAACGTAGCGTCCCGGATTGTGGGGGTCAAATTTGAAGAGGAAAAAAAGGAAGGCGGCATCAGTGGGTTTTTTAATGCGCTCTTTTCCATATTTAGAAAGAAAAAAAAGGAATAAACTGAAAATGAATGGAACTAAATGCGATGTCCGCGTAGGATTAATTGAAATAGTTCAAATGATTTAATTCAAATGGTGTATGAGAATAATTGAATCGGAATTGTGTGAGTGTGTTTGGTTATGGTGGAGAATTCGTTGAATCGGCCTTTTGATTTGTTGAATGATTCGATTGGAAAACCGATTTTGGTAATTTTAAAGGGCGATGCTGCGTTTCGCGGAACCCTTAAAGCCTTTGATGTGCACATGAACATTGTGCTTTCGGACGCGGAGTCCTTGGAGAACAACCAGACCAAAACCAAGTACGGCAAACTGATTCTGCGCGGCGACAATGTGCTCTTGATCAGCCCTTAACTGTTTTTCCAAATTTTTTGCGGAGTTCCTTGGGCGAAGTGTGCCGGTAACCCTCTTTTTGATGGTGGTCAGCAATAATGGCCAGCACTTTTTTGATATGGCTGCCTTTCACTTTTGGTTCTGCTTTGGTTTGTTTTTGCCGTTTTGAAGACCTGCACTGGACTTGGGTGTAGCGAGTATTAAATTCGGCATTACTATCGGGCCTTTTGCAAACGTAACTCAAAAAACCAGCCGTTTGTTATGTAGACGCGTCTTTTTTTCCCGTGGAACGAGATTTTTTTTCCCGAATCGTTTTGCAGATTATGTATACTGGCTTGTAGTTCGCGAGGGATATGTTTTTATTTTTGGAAGGTAGTATATATGCACCAATTGATCGCAGTCAAGATAGGGTCTGCGAAAGCGGATTTTCCAGTGGAGAATCAGTGTTTGAAAGCGGTTGGCAAGCATGTGTGTGAGGGACTACCATGAGATCAATGATTGATTCCGCCGTCTCGGCCGGAAAAACAGAAACCAAGGATAATTTAGAAGAATTCGGAACCCCCAAAATTGTGGTCATTGGATCCGGCGGAGCAGGATGCAACTGCGTAAACCGGATTGCGACCATGGGAATTCGCGGTGCCCAATTGGTGGCCGTGAACACGGATAAACAGCATTTGAGTATTATCAGCGATGAAATCACCAAAGTGCTGATCGGAAAAAGCGTCACCCGCGGTTTGGGTGCCGGCGGTTACCCTGAAATCGGGGCCAAAGCCGCTGAAGCCAGCAAAGACGCGTTGCTGGAAGTACTGCGTAACGCCGATATGGTATTTGTGTCGGCGGGAATGGGCGGTGGAACCGGAACCGGGTCCGCACCCATCATTGCCAAGATTGCCAAGGAACAGGGCGCGATTGTGATTGCCATGGTGACTTACCCTTTCACTTTGGAGCGAAGCCGGATTGAAAAAGCAGAACAGGGATTAAACCTTTTGGCCGAAATTGCCGACACCGTGGTGGTGCTTGATAACAACCGCTTGGTGCAGCTCGTGCCCAATCTGCCGATTCAGGATGCCTTCCGCGTCGCGGATGAAGTCATTGCGCGTGCAGTGTCCGGAATTACGGAAACCATTACGCAACCCTCCTTGATTAACCTGGACTTTGCGGATGTGCGCTCGATTATGACCAACCACGGGTTGAGCATGATTGCCGTTGGCGAGAATAAGTCCGTGAACAAGGTGGAGGAAGCTGTTGAAGACACTTTGAACAACACCTTGCTCGATGTGGATATTGCCGGTGCAACGGGTGCCTTGATTCACATTACGGGGGGGCCCGAACTCACGCTCGGTGAAGCCAACATGGCCGGAGAATTGCTCACGGAAAAGATTGATCCCAAAGCCACGGTCATTTGGGGTGCCCGCGTCGACCCAACCTTTGAGAACCGCATTCAGATCATTGCGATTTTCACGGGTGTGCATTCTCCGTACATTTCGGGTGCGCAAAAAAAGCAGGCCAAAGTCGCTACGCGCTCCTCGTACAACGAAACAGGTTTGGACTACATTTAAAGTCCATTCCTTTTCTTTCTTTTTTTCTTTTATTTTTTTTGACTTTGAGTCACACCCCCGGCAAAATTTTTTTCGTTGAATCGGCTAATTCGAGTCAGAATAATTAAATAGGGGTTGCATCCTCTTTTCGGAATGCAAAAAGTCATTTTGATTTTTTCAATCATTATTCTGGTTTTTTTGGCTGGCTGCACCGGAGTTCCGGGAGGCAAATCGTATACTGAACAAGAATGCGAAGACAAAGTAGCCGAAGCGAAAGGAAATTGTTACCGTGGTTTTGCCGTGCAGGACCGAGATTTGGGGTACTGCGAAAAAATAGAGTATCGCTCGATCAAAGAAAGCTGCGTTTCCAAAACCAACCGGGCCAAAACACAGTATTGCACTTCACAGGCACAGCCCAATCCGACCACCATCGGGGAGGTTTGTCCAACGTGTTGTGCAGATTCTTTTCCAGGTGATCAACCCGCAATTGACATATGTACCTCGGATTGCATTGGTAATAGCGTTGCAAATAATGTACGATAATAAACAACCTCAGTTGCCCTGTGGCACTGGAGTGGTGCTCTTATTTTAAATCTTTCAAAGTGCATTTTGTTTGGTACGTGCAAATGGTATCAGAGTCATTACTCAACTTGTGCACGGGCTCGTGGTCCAATGGTATGATAGACCCATGGCATTCCTTGTTCAATTAAAGGAAACAAACCAGTCTGGGTCAGATCCGGGTTCGATTCCCGGCGAGTCCATAGCCGTTTGCGTCCGGCTTCACCGCGGACTGCCTTCGGCAGGCCTGCACTTTTTGTGACGATTTCGCCGCCTGTGCGTGGCTCCGGCACGAAGGGTACCTGCGGTACCCTGTCTATTTCAATCGCAGTTTCGCTGTGTCTTCATTCTTTCGGAGCAGACAAGCCTATTTTATACTTGCTAATTCACCCTATTTCTAGGATTGATTATGCGTCGCGGTCCAAGAAAAGAACCGATTCGAAGAGATTTGTCTCGGTTGGATGCCCGTCCTTTGTTGACTTCCAGAGTTGCTGGGGGAACCAAACGCGTCTTTAACCGGGGAAGACCCCGTGGTTACTTGAATAGGATGCGGGTCAAGCCTAAGTCTGCGATTATTCAGAAGCTTCAACGTGCCGGCATTTTTATTCCTCGAATCATTGAAATGGACCCTTCCAACGGCCTTATGCATTTTGAAAACGGCAATAAAACAGTGACCTATCGCTTGCGTCGATTGAATCCTACTCAGAACTCCTCGCAGCGAAAATTGGTTCAGGCATTGATTTCAAAGTGTGCACGAACGATTGGCCGTGTTCAGGCTGAGGGTGTAACCCATAGGCATCCGCATCTGAATAATTTTGTGGTATCTGGAAACCGGGTTGGGTTAATTGATTTTAAACGTGCTGAAACGGTTTCGCCAAATATTTGGTCTTCTGCCGGCAAAATTTTCGGGGCATTTGAAACGGACTATTCTTACTTTTATGCCTGGTGGCCAGACTGGTTAAGGTCTGTTTCTGGCCCATGGCAGGAATTCGTTGCAAAAACCGCGTGGCAGCAAATGGTTCGACCCTATCCCTGTTCACCTGAAATAAAAAAGCAATTAGTGCAACGCCTGCAAAAGGCACAGGACGCCTTCGAACTGTTGTCACTTTTAGGATAATGTTCGAATTCTGCTGGAAATGACCTTTATATACCTCCTCTGCTTTTCTCTATGGCCATGGCGGATAAGAAGAAGGTTTTGCTGGATTCGATTGCAAAACTCAAAAAGCTCAAGGTTTCGGACGATGAAATCGTTTTGTATCTCAAGGAGTTCGGGGTATCCGAGTCCGACGTGCGCGCGCTCTTGCGGGGAGAAAATATTTCAATCAAGGAGTCTGCGCTGCGGCCCGCCGAAGGCAAAACGGTGCTTGAAGAGGATTTTGCGCCGCCCATTGTAGGGGATCTTGAAATCGCGTTGTCCAAAATCAGGCCCAAATCAGCGATGCGGCAAAAAGATTACACAAAAGAGTTTGACTTTTCATTGGACAGTCAAGAACTGGAAATGCCGGACCGAAAAGGAAGCGCGGAGCTGGATTTGAAGGTACGGCATTCAAAGCATTCTGAAAAGCATGCATCGGGTTCAAAACCGCTGTTCGAAAAATCCTTGGAAGAAGAAACCGGATTAAAATCTTCAAAGCCAGTCAACCCAATGGACCCCGCCAAAGAGTTGTCGGGTTTGTGGGAGAAGGGAATCATTAATACGGTGACGGATTCGCTGATTGAAATCAAGCAGATGCGCGACGAGCTGGACGCGGTGCTTGAAAAGCGGATTGGAAAAGCCATGGAGAAAGAATCCGCGAAATTATCCGCGTTGTCTGAGAACATGCGTACGCTCATGATGGCGAAAATGAATGCGGACCTGGAGAAAAAATCCAAGGAATTGGTTTCCATTATGGATGCCAAAATTGCGGAGTTAAAAAAAGAGCGCGAGTTGCTGGTTTCGCAAGTGGAAGTGCTGAAAACCGAAAAAAGGATTGCCAGTGATATGTTCAAGGAGTTGTCTTCTGAAACCGTTCGGACGCGCGAGATGCGTGAAAAGTCTTTGGCGCAGTTTAATGTGGACTTGGCCAAGGCCAAGACCGCGATGTTTGAATTGACTGAAGAATCGCGCAAAAAATTGTTGGCGCTTGAAGAGCGCGCCACCAAGACGCTTCAACTCGAAACCGCGATTATTGAAGGAATGGTGCAGGATGCAGGCAACCGAATGGATCGCTTAGCGGTTGAAAAATTCGAAGAATTATCCGCGGAAGTCCAAAAGCGGATTTCGGAGTTTGATGAGTTAAAAGAAAAATCAAAAGGCGAAATTTCGCAGCTTGAATTCGAGGAACTGCGGATGCGCTTGCAATCCCTCGAATCGCATGCGAAAAAGAAATAATTTGCGAGGTTGGAAGCTTCAACCCACTGTTCATTATCCGGTTTGACCATCGATTGAGGTACAACCGCTTTTTGTATTCAAAAGAAGCCTTAAAATGTTTTGCGGGGTACGAGAATATTATACTCCATTATTTTGGGCCTGTGGTCTAACGGTAGGACGTATCTTTGACGTGGATAACGCGGAGGTTCAACTCCTCCCTGGCCCAAATAAAATCAAGCTATTTTCACATTTGTTTCGTAGTATTGCACGAAATCGCGTCTGAAGGTGCGCTAATTTCAATTCTGGCGGTATTTTTTCTGGTTTCAAGTGCTTTTTGAAGAATTCCTTTTTTTCCGCAGGCTTGGCAAAGCGCATGCGGTGTGGGTTCGTCGCACTCCGTACAGGCGTGAAGGGTCTTGAGGGTCCCGCTTTGCGGAACCTGCGGCTTGATGTCTTCCAAGAATCGGATCACGGAGTGCTTGGTGCCAGGATATTTTTGTTCAAAGTTGTTCAGCATCGCGCGAAAATCGTTTCGTTTGGCTTTGAAGCTATAGGGGCAGCATTCGTCCGAGTAGTGCGGAATCTGGTTCTGCGAAGCAAATGCAATAATGTCTTTTTCGGGCGTTTCATAGAGCGGCTTGATGCGCGGAACCACATAGTCTTCGCTGAGGTTGTTGGCCATGGGGCCCAGCGAAGCCATTTTGGCGGCGTGATTGTCAAACACGTTCATCAGAACGCTTTGGGCTTCGTCATCAAGGTTGTGTCCCGTGGCCAGTTTGTCGGCGCCCAATTTTTTGGCGTAGCGGTTCATCAGGGTTTTGCGAAAAGTGCCGCAGTAGCTGCACACGCTTTTTCCGAGTTCGGGCGTTGCAAAAATAACGGGTGCGATCTGGTTGTTGGTGAACCCGAATTCTTCTTGGTGCGAAACAATCGTGTAGGGAACGCTTCGTGCGTCGCACGCCTGCACTGCGAGTGCAATCGCGTTTTCGCGGTATCCCGCAATTCCTTCGTCGATAAGGAGGGCGTGAAGCGAATTGGTTCGGGCATAATATTTGTGGAGCACGTGCAAAAGCACCATGGAGTCTTTGCCGCCGGAGAGCGCCATCAGGATTTTTTCGTTTCGCTTGAGCAACTCATTTTCGCGGATTGTTTTTCGAATGCGGTTTTCGAAGTAGGCGTTGAAGTGCTCCGCACAAAAGGCGTGGGGCCCGTATGGGAGCAAGATTTTGGCTTTTTCTCCGCACTGTTTGCACGTTTGGCTTTCCATACCATACGCTCAGAAAAAAGGGTTTTAAACCCAAAACCACGTCGAAAATCCGCTGTTCAGGAAACCTTTAAAACCCTTCTTGGGGCTATATTGATAGTAGGTTTTTCGTTTTTTGAAGCCTTTTTTTGAAGAGTGGCAGCTATGACTTCGGCAAAGCAGTACATCATGCAAACCCAGCAGTTGATGGCCAAGGGCGGCTTGGACGCGAATTATGATTATTCCAAGTTGTACCGCGAGCGCTTGATGGATTTTCGAAAGCCCCCCGAAAGCGTGGTGCGCGTTGATCACCCCACCAATTTGTCGCGTGCCAGAACATTGGGTTTTAAGGCCAAAACTGGTTTTTTGGTTGCGCGGGTTCGGATCCGAAAGGGTTCGGGATTGCATCGCAGGCCTTACAATGGCCGAAAGCCCAAGCGCATGGGAGTGAACAAGCTCACGCGAAAAAAAAATATTCAATCCATGGCGGAAGCGCGCGCGAATACGCATTTTCCGAATTGCGAAGTCTTGAATTCATATTGGGTGGGCGAAGACGGAAAGAACAAGTATTTTGAAGTCATTTTAGTGGACCCGCAGGCACCGGAGATTAAAACGGACAAGGATATTTCCTGGATTGCAGATCCGAATAATCGCCATCGCGTGCACCGCGGTTTGACGAGTGCGGGGAAGAAGGCGCGCGGTTTGCGGAAGAAAGGAGTCGGATCCGAAAAAGTCCGGCCCAGTGTGCGCGCGAATCTGGGGAAGACGAAGTGATTGCCCGTTGCAGAATTTTTTCCTAATTCGTTATTTTTTGTATTTTTAGCTGGATTTTGAATCGCGTTGGTAAACCTCTTTTTTTGAAATCCGCGTTTAATTTTTTAGATTGGTTTTTGTTACCCGTTATTTGCTTTTTTTAAACTCATCGAATCTATTTCTGATGGTTTGAAAATGGACATTATTTTTTTGGAGAACGAAAAGCAAATCGCGCAGGCGCGTGAGTGGTTCCCCAAAAACGAGTTTGCCCTGGCGCGTCAGGTGTTAAAACCGGCGGATATTGAAGCCCTGTTGCCGTTGTGCAAAAAAACGGGCTTGCGAGGCGTTGCAGTGCTCGATTCCTGTGATGATGCACTGGTATCCAAAGCCAAGAGTGCGGGGTGCCAAGTGGGTGTCTGGCCCAAAAGCGGAAAAGCCTTGAGTGCAGCCGTATCGTCCAAGCGGATTGATTTTGTTTTCCAGCCCGTTTCGGCAGACAAGCCTTTTTTTGATTTGCAGTCGTTTCGCGTGGCGCATGAGAATGGAATTGAAATCCTGTTGGTTTTGGATTCGTATGGGAGTGCACCGCCGAGAATATTGCCCGCGCTGATCAAGAATACGCATCAATTAGGTGTGCTGGCGCACAAGGCCAAGTGTGGCGTGCGCGTGGTATCGGGTGCGCAAACGATTCAGGGGCTTCGAAGCATAAGCGATTTGGCGCAGGTAAAGGAGTGGTTTGTCAAATCAAGCGGGAGAAAAAAATAATGAAAGCATAATTTTTTCCGGTTTTTTTTGAAGCGCGATGGGTTTTAATGCGTTTGGGGTATGTGTTTGGTATTGTTTGAGTATTTAGGTGAAAAAAATGAATGTGAGTTTGCATAAAGGGGATTTGACGAAGTTTAGCGCGGATGCGCTGGTCAGTGCCGCGGATACTTCGCTTCGGATGAATGTGGGGGTTGCGGCAGCCTTGCGCAAGGCCGGCGGAAAGGATGTGGAAGAGGAAGCCCTTGAGCTGGCGCCGATTGAACTGGGCCGCGCCTTGGCAACGACGGCGGGTAAACTGAACGCCAAGTTTGTGATTCACGCGATTACGATTCAAAAGCAGGGCGAACCTGCGAGAGCAGATTCGATTATTTCGGCCGCGCAGGAATCCTTGACTTTGGCGGATTCACTGGAGTGCGAAACGATTGCGTTTCCGGCCCTTGGGTGCGGTGAAGGCGGCTTTGCAGTGCTTGAGTGCGCGAGGCTGTTGCTTCCAAGGATTCGTTCGTTTTCCGGTGACAATTTGAAGCATGCATTCGTGGTATTGTTTTCGGAAGTGGATTTTAAGGCGTTTGAATCTGTCGCAACCGAGTTTGGTATTGCGCAAGCCAAGTATGTGCTTCCCAAAATGGAAGCACCCGTTGATTCGGAGTCAAGAGATTCACCTGGGTCTGTCTCCAATCCGGGTTCTGAGGCATCGCCTTGAAGCAGTTGCTCCGCAAAAAAAGTTTGAACCCGATTCCAAAGACCCTGCGGGGAAAAAAGCGGTTTATCGCGGTTCGGTTTTTGGCGGAGAAGCCGCTTGATTTTCGATCCGTCATTGATTCTATTTTGTTTCATCATCAATCCTTGTTTGGTGCAGCAGGCGTTGCCAAAGCGCGTTTGTCGGTGGTGTGGTTTGATTCAGCAACGCAGGCGGCGATTGTTCGCTGTTCCGCGGATGCGCTCTTGGATTCGAAAGCGGGTTTGGTTTTGCTTTCAAAAATCGGGAATACTCCCGTGATTCCGGTGCTGATGGGCGTTTCGGGTTCGCTTTCAAAATTAAAATCAAAATTGGGTTAATTTTGGTCTAGCGTGCAGGCCCAGCGAAGCTGGTCCGCGGTGAAGCCGGACGCAAACGGCTTGGGCGTAGGGGGTTTTATGGGTTACCTTAATTAGTAATAATAATTTACGATGAAAGACAGCTGTTTTAGGGGGTTTTTTTGATTGTATTCGGTTTCGCCCAAGTCCCAAGCGTATGACCGCACGGCCACGATGTTTAGCCCTGATGGGCGATTGTATCAGGTGGAGTATGCTTCCAAAATCGTGGAGCAGGGAACTCTCGGCGCCGCCGTGGTGTATAACTCCGGTATTGTGTTTGCGGCGGACAAAAAGATTTCTACGCGTCTGATTATTCCGTCGAGCATTGAAAAGATTTTTTCGATTGACGACCATGTCGCAGCCGTGTCCAGCGGATTGGTGGGCGATGCGCGGCGATTGATTCAATTTGCGCGCGAGGAAGCGCAGGATAACCTGATGCATTTTGACGAACCTGTTCAGGTCAAGACTTTGGCCAAAAAGATTTCGGGTGTCATGCAGTATTTTACGCAGTACGGCGGAGTCCGCCCTTTTGGCGTTTCGTTTATCATCGGGGGGTATGATGAAACCGGTTTTAAGTTGTTTGAAACCGAGCCGTCGGGTGCTTTGGCTGAGTATAAAGCGATTGCGATTGGCAAGGGAAAAAAGGAAGCCATGGAATTTTTGGAAAAGGAGTTTAATGAAAATTCGTCCAGGGAAAACGCGATTGCCCTTTTGTTGAATGCATTGAAGAAGGGTTTGTTGGAAAAGGAAAAGCTTGAGTCGAATCGCTTGGATGTCGCAGTGCTGGAGCGGGGAAAGCCCCTGGTTCGAATCAGCGCTGAAGAACTCAAAGCCATGCTTTCAAAGTCCCGCTAACGCGGTTTTTCCCGATGAAGTGGGGTTGGCCTGTTGTGGTCAGGGTTGAAGACGCGGTCATTGCTCGTTTTGAACACGCGGGGCTGAAGTTTGAATTGCTGGTGGATCCCGACTTGGCGATGGACCTGAAAAAGGGCAAATCGGTTTCGGTGTCAGACCTGGTGGCCATTGATTCCGTTTTCAAGGATGCCAAAAAAGGGGAGGTTCAAAGCGACGCGAATGTAGAAAAGGTTTTTCATTCCACGCGCTTTGACGAAGTCGCGCTTCAAATTGTGCGCGAGGGGCATGTGCAGTTAACCACGGATCAAAGGCGCCGCCTGGTGGGGGACCGGAAAAAAGAGATCGTCGCGTTTTTGGCGCAGAATTGCATTGACCCGCAGACCAAGGCACCGCATCCGCCGGCACGGATTGAAAACGCGCTTAATGAAATAAAGTTTAGCGTGGACCTGTTTAAGTCCACATCCGAGCAGGCCCAGGAGGCCTTGAAGGAGATCCGAAAACTCTTGCCGATTTCAATGGAGAATATTCGGATGGCGCTTAAGGTGCCGTCTGTGCATGCGGCGCGTGCCAGCAGTGTGTTGTTTCGGTTTGATGTTAAAAAACAGGAGTGGCAGTCTGACGGGAGCCTGATTGCGGTTGTGGAATTGCCGGCGGGGTTGCAGCAGTCTTTGATTGCCGAGTTGAATCATGTAACGCACGGCTCGCTTGAAAGCCGTTTGTTGAAGTGAAGGTTCAAGATTAAAAATGAATGCGAAAGTCAATTGGTTTTTTTAAGATTGGAAACGGAATCAATTGAAATTTTTAAGATGTGTAAAAAAGTGTTGTGTTGAAAATTTGAAAATTAATTCAGAGGGTGTGTCAAATGGAGCGTGGAATTCAGATGAAAAAAATCGTGGTGCCGGGCGAGCTGGTTTCGGATGAGCGCAAGCGCCTGGGTGAAAACGTTTTTTTGCAGGATGGAAAGATTTTTTCGAATGTTTTGGGGATTGCGCGCGTGGATGGAAGCACCGCGTACGTGGTGGCATTGCGGGGGTCGTATCGCCCGCAGGTCAATGACCTGATTGTGGGGGTTGTTTCCTCCGAAGTGTATGCGGGTTATTTTGTGGATTCGAATACCGTGAATTCCTCGTTTGTTTCCAAAAAGGACCTGCGCGACCCGCTGAAGCCCGGGACTGTGGTGTCCGCCAAGGTAATGGATATTCGCGAGAATGGCGATTTGGAGCTTGGGTTTGTGCGCGTGTTTTATGGGGGAACGGTTATTGAGGTTCCGCCGATGAAGGTTCCGCGAATGATTGGAAAAAACGGTTCCATGCTCGATGTACTCAAGAACGGAACCGGATGCAATCTGATGATTGGGCGAAACGGATGGGTTTGGGTGAAGGGCGGAGACCAGCAAAAACTCGGAATGGCATTGGAGTTGATTTCGACTCAGGCGCATTTAAGTAATTTGACGAATCGCGTCGCGGATTTTTTGAAAAGCAGGGTCGCTGAAAAAAAGGTTTTGAGCCAAAACGGAGCGTGGATGTAAATGGCAAAGAAAAAGGAAGCAGAATTGGTGTATGTGGATAAGAAGGGCAAGCGTCTTGATGGCCGGAGTGTAACGGACCTGCGTCCGATTCGGTTACAAGCCGGCGTGGTGCCGCGCGCCGACGGAAGCTGTTATTTGGAGTGGGGTCAGAACAAGGTGATTGCCGCGGTGTATGGCCCAAAGGAGTGTCTTCCGCGCCACACGGCAAGTCCGCTTAAAGCGCGGTTGAATTTTTTTTACCGCATGGCAACGTTTAGTGTGCCTGACCGGAAGAATCCGAGGCCGGGTCGGCGCGAAATCGAGATCTCTAAGATTTGCGGCGAGGCGCTTGAGCGCGCGGTGTTTATGGAGCAGTTTCCGAATACGGCGATTGAAGTGCATGTTGAGATTTTGGATTCCAATGCCGGAACGCGGATTGCCGGGTTGACTGCGGCAGCGGTGGCTTTGGCGGATGCCGGAATTCCCATGCGCGGAATGGTCGCGGGGTGCACGGTTGGAAAGGCCGGTGGTCATGTGATGATTGATGTTTCCAAGGATGAAGAGGATGCGCCGGACGCCGTGGATATTCCAATGGCGATTTTGTCCAATACCAATGAAATCGTGTTGCTTCAGATGGATGGGCTGCTCAGAAAAGACGAGTGGGAGAAAGCGCTTCCCCTGGCCATGGAGGGCTGCCGCAAAGTGGCACAGTTGCAGGAAGCCGCGTTAAAGAAGCGGTTTGAAACGGCAGAGTTTTTGGAGTCCGCGCAAAGCGAGGAGTCGGATTCAAAGACAGGGAAAATGGAAGTCGAGGTGGAATCATGAGTGTATTGTATGGATTAAGAGCGGAAGCAGTGAGTGCTGCGCTTCGCGAAGGGCATCGTCTCGATGGCCGCGGATTGGATGTGTATCGTCCTATCGTTGTGGAAACGAATATTTCAAAGAATGCGGAGGGGTCGTGTCGCGTAAGAATCGGCGAGACCGAAGTCCTGGCGGGTGTGAAGTGCCTGCCCGGGGACCCGTTTCCGGATACGCCCAATGAAGGGAGCATTAGCGTTTCGTTTGAAATGCTTCCGATCGCGTCACCTGATTTCGAACCCGGTCCGCCGAGTCCCTTTGCGATTGAATTGGCGCGCGTAGTGGATCGCGGGATTCGCGAATCCAAGGCCGTGGATTTTGCAAAGCTTTGTATTAAATCTGGGGGAAAGGTCTGGATCGTGTTCGTGGACCTGTATCCGATTAATGATGCCGGAAACCTTTTTGATGCCTGCTCGATTGCCGCATTAAAGGCGTTACAGGAGACTCGGTTTCCAAAGCTTGACAGTGAGATGCAGATTGTCAAGGGCGAGTTTGGCGACAAACTGAAATTGGAGCGCTTGCCACTGGAATGCACCTTTGTCAAGATTGGAGACAAGATTCTCGTGGATCCTACGGCGGAAGAGGAAAAGGCCATGTCTGCGCGCTTTACCGTGGGAGTGACCGAGGATGATTATTTGACGGCGTTTCAAAAAGGGGGCGCGGGTTCGTTTTCGGAGTCCGAAATCCATTCGTGCATTGAATTGGCTATTAAGAAAACCCGCGAGTTGCGCAAAATGGTTTTCAAATAGGCTTTTAATCCATTCTGGACGCTATTCGTTATTGGTAAACCAAGTGATGTGACTTCATGAGTTCGACGAAAAAAGTGAAATCCGCGGGTCGTTTTGGTTCGCGCTATGGCGTTGGAATCCGAAAACGCGTGATTAAAGTCGAGTCCAGGCAAAAAAAGGCGGGTGAGTGTCCCGCGTGCGGTTATTTGAAAGTAAAGCGCGTGGCCGCTGGAATTTTCTTATGCCGCAAATGTGCTGCGAGGTTTTCGGGGGGCGCGTATTATCCGCAGACCTTGACGGGTAAAATCGTTGGAAAAATGGTGACTCAAAAGAGTTTTTTGCCGAACTTATCCGAGCTGGTAGCGGCTTCGAATAGTCCGGAGAAGCAGTCTTCGCCAATGGTTTTTTCAGATTCGGCAGAGCTGGCACTTGAATCGGAAGAAGTGTCGGATCAGATGGATGCGGGCAAGCCGCGCGCTAAAAAATCAAAATAAGGGGTGTTTGAACGTATGTATAAGTGTGGAAAATGCGGAACCCTTGTAGAGGATGTTTCAACCGAGGTGCGTTGCCCCAATTGCGCGTATAAGATCGTGTACAAACTGCGCTCTCCGGTGACGAAACCCGTGGTGTCGCGCTAAAAGGGTTTTGGAATTGCTCTCGGTGTGTTTGCACGTATGGGGCCCGGAAAAAAAGCGGAGTATTATCGCCAAATCGCTGTTACCGGAAACCAAAGATGCGTTTTTTGAAAAGCGCGCATCCACAAAAGTGGAGTTCACGTCCAATGGGCTTCAAGTGTGTGTCAACGCTGAGGATGAACAGGCCTTGAATGCGAGTCTTCATTCGGCGATTAAGAGTGTTTCGTTTATTCAGAAAATAATTGCGTAAAAAATTTGGGGGTTTTGGAGTTGGCAGCAGAAGAGTCGAATCAGGCAGCGGTCGCGGAGTTTTCGCGTAACCGCGATCAATTGGTGAGCATTTCAAGCCAAAAGCAGCAGTATCAGGTGCAGTCGGCCATGCTCGCAAAGGCACTCGAAGAGCTTGAAAAAACGAGTGAAAAAAAGGTGTTCAAGGCCATTGGGAATATACTGATTTTATCCGATGTAACCGACGTGAAAAAGGAATTGGCGGAGCAAAAGGAAAAACTGGACCTTCGGATTAAGACCCTTCAAAAACAGGAGGATTCCACGGTTCAGAAACTAAACAAGCTTAAGAGTGAAATCGAGGGCGCGTCTTCGAAGGCTTCGTCAGGCGCTTTAAAGTCGAAGAAGTAAGGCGGGCTTTGCGTGGTCTTGGATCGCTTTGTAAAAAAATTATCCAAGAACTCCCGCGTCCTTTTTTTGGCGCATGCCGGCGCGGATGTGGATTCAATTGCTTCAGCGTTTGCGCTCTCTGATTCGTTGCCCGTGGCAGGCACGGTAGGGTATCCGGATCATTGCAACCGCAATGCGCTTCAATTGGTGCAATCGCTTTCAATCAAAACCTTAAAGAATCCTGTTTTAGACCGCTTTGACGCGGTGGTACTCGTGGATTTTCATTCGTTTTCGCATGCAGGCTCTTTGTCAGATTCGCTGCGCGAATATGAGAAACCAATTCTGGTATTGGATCACCATGAAAAGGATTCGAAAGATCTGATCAAAACTCCTTTTTTGTCCTGCGAACCCGAATCCGTTTCCGCGTCGGTCGTGGTGTTTAACGAATTGCAAAAAGCCAAAATCGTTCCGTCAAAGAAAGCGCTGTTGGCAATTGCAGCCGGAATCATGTCGGATTCGGCGTTGCTGCATCGCGCGAATGCAGAAGCGCTTCAAGTGCTGGCCGTGTGTCTGCAAAAAACAAAATCGGATTTTAATTCGATTCCGGAATTGTTTTCAGTGAAAGAGGACTTGTCGGAGCGAATCGCCAAGCTTCATTCCGCCAGGCGGATGCGATTGGTGGAAGTGAATGGTTTTCTGGTAGCGCTCTCGCATGTGAACTATTTTGAATCCGAAGCAGCGGCGGCGCTGGTCACGCTGGGTGCCGATGTGGCATTTGTCGCGGGTGTTGAGCATGATTCCGAGTTGCTTCGTTTGAATGCGCGTTGCGGAAACGAATTTTTGGCGCAGACACGGGTGAACTTGGGTCGTTTGGTTTTGCAGCTGCCTTCGTTCTTTGGGGGTCATGGAAGCGGTCATCAGGGGGCTGCGGGGTTTAATGCGTTTCATGCGGATCCGCAAGTCGTGCTTCAGAAGGCGTTGGAGTTATTGATTTTGGATTTGAAGGGAAAAGGCGAAATTGCAATAAAGGAGATCGTCTCCTAGTATTTAGTATCGGGGATCGGGTCATGAAGTGTCCGGTGTGTGGTGAAGAACTGCGGCGCGTGGGGATTGAGCGTGTCGTGAACGGCAAAGTGGTAGCCGAATTCGAGTGTCCGCGTTGCCGCTATCGAAGCCAAGGAAGCCCCGGATTTCCGTAAATCGATTCTGTATTAAAAAAAGGGATGAATAGTTTTTTTTTGTTTAGAGCTAATCCTTTTTTTTGTTTTCGGTCTAGTCTTTGAGTTCGTGTTCTTCCTGGATTTCGACTTTTTCTTTGGCTTTTTTGGGTTTGTTCAGCATCGCGTATTTGCGGTACTTGGTTTTGGTCCAGGCCGTGGGTTGTTTTTTGCGGAGCTTGAATTCTTCTTTGAGTAATTTAGCGCGGAGGGTTTCGTTCATGGTGGGCATTTCGTATTCCATGTCGTCGTCCATGGAAAGCAGTCTTTCTTCGAAAGTGCTGCGCGCGCGTTTGGCTTTGGCGTGGGTTGGTTTCTTGGTTTTTTTGGGAGTGCTTTTCTTTTTCATAAGCGATTCTTCCATTGGTTACAATCAGGCTTTCGTAGCGTATATTGTATCAATTAATTCGTTTTGAGGTATAAAAGGCAGTGGGTCAAAAGTCGTTGAACTTACACATATACTATCCCTCTAAGTGTTTTTAAACCGGTCTTGGCGGGCTTTTTAAGCCACTCGAAAAAAGAGAGTCAATCGGGTTATTTGGTGCAAGATTGAATGGGAGCAAATGCAAATATTTCCTGTTTTTAGTACTGGGTGAGGTATACCGCGTTTTTTCCTTTTTTGGTTTTGCCGCGCTTGGCGTATTTAATCAGGTAGTGCGCCGTGCTTTTGGGGATGCCAGTGATTTTTTCGATTTGGCGAAGCGACTGGTGGTCTTTGATGCGCTCCACGACATCCAGAATTTTGAGCATGGGGGTTTGAAGGGGTTTTCCGGGGTTGTGTTCGATGAACACGGGGACTTCGTTGGATTCGAGCCAAAGAAGGGTTTTTTTGGGTAATCGGATAAACGTGGATTTGCTCAGTGTGATTCGGGCAATGCTTCGGGTTTTGAGAATCCGGGCAAGCTTTTTTTGGGCAATGGGCCGCGCCAGGTGAAGCTCGTCGGTGTGGGCGGGGATTTGGCCAAGGGATGTGTTGGGCCAGACGCATATTTTCATGGGAAAACCACCTGATTTTTTTTCATTAAGTTTTAACTTATTTTTTTGTGCAATGGCGAATTTGAATTTCTAAAATTTTGAATGGTTCTTTTGTTGTATGGGCACTTTGGGGTTTTTTTTCGTTTTATTTTTTGTGTTAAATGATTTTTCGTTTGCTTTTTGCTTTTTTTCGGTTGCGCTGGATGCGTTCGCGCAGGCTGCGCATGGCCGCGTATTTGAATCCGTCCACGAGTTCCATGCGCTTGATTTTGGTTGGGGATAGTTTTTCGTATACGCCGCGTCTCACTTCTTTAACACCAATTCCGCACCAGACCACGTTTTGTTTTTGGGTAATCATTTCCAAGACGTCTTCAGCGGTTTCAGGGGGCGAATCGCTTTTGATTTTGATCATGCCTTCGCCGATGCGGTCGGCCGAGTGCGCGTCGGACCCGGCGGTGATAAAGGGGGCTTTTTCGCCGAGTTCAATGCTCGCGGTGATGCGGTTGAGGTAACTGTAAATCGCGCGGTCGAATGGTTTTTTGATTTTTTCGCCGAGTTTTCCGAGTCCGATTCTGCGCGTCACGCGGTTTTTTTGCAAAAAATCCAAAAAGTTGTTGGGGCGGCGAATCCACCCGCTTTCGTAAATGATGTCCGAGAGGTGCCCGATCATTCCGTTGTAGGTTTCAATTCCAAGCGGATATTTTTGGATGAGTTTGGCCAGTGCCTTGGGGCCGATGAGAAAACCGGCGCTGTCATGCGTGTAGCCCCACGGGTGCGCGCAGCTAAGCAATAGGCCTTCGGCCTTGGTGATGTCAAGGGCCTCTTCAATGGGCGCATCCATTTCAAAGAGTTTTTTGTGTTCGTAAATGCGTTCGTCGGGTGCATAGCATAGCACGTGTCCGATGCTCGTGTTGAGTTCGGCGCCGGGAATCAGGATCGTGGTTTTTGGTTTTTCAGCGAATACGCGGCGGTAGGCTTTGGCGCAGTCAAAGTGGGCGTGCTCCGTAATCGCCATCACGTCGATTTTTTTTTGTCTGGCGTTTTTCCAGTAGTCGCGCGCCTTCACTTTTTTTTCATGCACGTGGGTATGCAGGTCCATGGTCGAGATGCTTGGTTCCATAGTAATAGAATCCCGTTTTTGGTATAAAAATGAAGTTGATGGATTTGATTCAAAACCGTTTAAATCCGCGTTTCAGGGGTTTTTTGCAGAATTAATCCATGGTTTTTTTATAGTTTAATGCCCTTTTGGATGTGGTGTAGGAATTTTGTTGAACGCTTTTTTGGACAAGTTTTTGTTCACGAACGGGATTCGGTTTTCGAATAATCGCTTTTTTTTGATGAATCTGCCGTTTGCGATTGTGCCGATCGATCTGCTGATCGGGATTGCGTCGGTGTCGGATGAACTGGCCAATCGCAAAATTTATTATGCAGTCAAAGAGCAGGTGCGCTCGTCGTTGGTGTCGAGTTTTCATTTGTCGGGTTCGGTGGAGCGGACTTCGCGTTTTTTAACCGATTTTTTTTCGGCCTCTGGAATCGGGGGCGTGCGCTTGATTCACTTGGATGTGGAGAATCATCGCGCGATTCTGATGATGGAAAACAATCCAATCGCCGCGGCGTTTGAGGGCCGCGCGCAAAAGCCCGTGGATCACCTGTACCGGGGCGTGTTTGCGGGTGTTTTTTCGCATTTGTTTCGGTTGGACGTGGATTGTGTCGAGCACCAGTGCACGGCAGTGAATCATCGGAACTGTGAGTTCATCCTAAAGCCCGTGCACGAATTCGATTTCGCCCGCGAAGAACCAAGGGAACAACTGGATTTGGAATGAGTTTAACTTGCGTTATTTGCCGAATTTTTTGTTTTTTTTATAAATTGGTATGTAAACAAATAATGCATGTCGTTTCCGCAGTTCAAAAACAAACATTCGCTCGACCCATTTTTTTCGCCTTTCGAATTCCTGGAGCATCAAAAAATGCGGGGTCGTTATCCGGATTTTAAACCCCCGCGCTCTGCCATTTTTTGTTTTAGCTCGGCATTAATGAAGCACATCAAAAAAGAGTATAATGCGAAGCGGGTGCGTGGATTTCAAGGGATATCGTATTTGGTTTCATTTAACAAAAAAAGGATTCTGGTTATTGGAAATTTTGGAATCGGTGCGCCTGTCACGGTTGCCAACATGGAAGAAATGATTGCCTTTGGAATCAAGCGGTTCTTGATTGTTGGAAAAGCCGGGTGCCTGCAACCTAAACTTCCGACTGGATATTTTGTAATTTGTAACCGCGCCATTCGGGATGATGGGACTTCGCATCATTATGCCAAAAATTCGGTTTATGCGTACCCGTCAAGGCAATTGGTGCGCCAGACAAAAAGAGTGTTTGTTCGGTCCGGTGTGCCCCACTCGGTTGGTTCGAGTTGGACGATGGATGCGCCTTACTGTGAAACCAAACAAGAAGTTGAGTATTACCGCAAAAAAGGCGTTTTGACCGTTGAAATGGAAGCTGCTGCCGTGTTTTCCGTTGCAAAAATCCGGCGCGTTCAGGCGGGAGCCGTTTTTACCATCAGTGACCATCTGGGCGAAACGGAATGGGTTCCCAGATTTCAGGAGTCCCACAAAACACTCGAACAACTCTTCAAACTAGCGCTTCGAATTCTAACGCAGTAAAAAAAATAAACCATTTGTTGATTTTTCATTTAACATCAACTTGGTTTGATACCTCGGCCTTTAGGCCGACTTGTTTTTTCTCAGACTTGCACCGGTAAGGATACCCCGCCCTTTAGGGCGGGGGGATGTCATTTCGTAAGAACAAGCTTTTAAAATTGAGTGAATGAGTATTACTTGAATTAATACTTTTTTAAGTGGTTTTCCATGGACCTAGAAAAAAGATTGGAATTAGTTAAATTAAATGCTGCAGAGTTGATTACAGAATCGGAAGTTGATTCTCTGTTCGAAACAAACCAAAAACCCACCGTATACTGTGGTTACGAACCATCGGGAGAAATCCATTTGGGGCACCTAGTCACCATGCAAAAGCTATTGGATTGCCAAAAGGCAGGATGCAAAGTAAAAGTATTGCTGGCGGATTGGCACGCATGGCTCAACAAGAAAGGCGATTGGGAATTTATCGGCAAAACTTCCAAAACATGGGAAAACGGTTTCAAGGCCAGTGGATTAGGCAACGCGGATTTCATCAAAGGAACTTCTTTTCAGCATACACGAGAGTATTTGGAAGACGTCATGTTATTGTCATTAAAGATTACAATAAACAGAGGTTTGCGTTCAATGCAGGAAGTTGCCAGAGACCCAGAAAATGCCACTATCTCACAAGCTATTTATCCTTTAATGCAAATCGCCGACATGAAATATCTTGCTGTTGATTTAACCGAAGCGGGAATTGAACAACGGAAAATTCATGCATTGGCACGGGAAGTAATCCAGCACATCCACTATCATCAAGTTTCTTTTGTTCACACTCCACTGATTAATTCTCTAATCGGACCTGGGCAAAAGATGTCTTCCTCAGATCCAAATTCAATGATTTCAATTCGTGATTCGGAAGAAGAAGTCGAACTCAAAATAAAAAAAGCATATTGTTTGGAAGGAGTTTCCGAAGGAAACCCCATATTAGATATTGCAAGATTGATTGTCTTTCCTCGGATTCAATCACTTCGAATTGAGCGACCTGAAAAATTCGGCGGAACCATTGCCTTCGATACATACGCTGATTTAGTGAAAAGCTTTACCGAAAAGGAATTGCACCCATTAGACTTGAAACAGGCAGTTGCACGCGAAATAAACAGTATTTTGGTTCCAATCAGAAAACAGTTCAAAAAATAGGGGCCAGTTTATACACAATGGTCTACAAAGTGTCCCATTTTGTTTTTCTTCGTCAATAACTCTTTTTTATTATGGCGGTTGAGTGTAACCGTTAGTTTTACTCGTTCAACTTCAAAGCCCGCTTCTTCCAATGCCTTTATTTTATTTGGATTATTCGAAACAAGCTTTATTCTTTTCCCCATTTTCAGGTCTTTCAATGCTTCCGCTTCAGCAGAATAAACTCGTAAATCGGCATTTCGTCCAAGCTTTGAAAATGCTTCTACAGTATCCAAATTTTCAGTTCTTTCCAATTCCATTGCCTTAATCTTTTCTTCTAACCCTAATCCTCTGCCTTCCGCATAACTGTAAACGATTACTCCTGACCCGTTTCTCTTGATTAATTCGAGTGTTTTTTCCAATTGTTGTTTACAGTCACACCCCGCATAGGAAAAGACTTCGGCAAACAAGCAAGAAGAATGCATCCTTACAATTGGAATTTTTTTTTGTAAATCACCTGAAGAGAACGAGATGCACTGGCCGTGCCTACTCCGATGATATCGCGTAATGAATCGGCCAAATTTTAGTTTCAGAACGGTTGTTGCCGTTATTGTCATATTCGATACCCCAACAGATTGAAATAATCACGAATATTTTCCGTTTTCTTCATTCGCTTCTGAACTTTAATGGCATTATACTTTCGGATTCTAGTGATCATCTCAGACTGCGTCTTTTTGGTTAGTCGACATTCAATTATTTTTTCCAATGGGCCAATTTTAGAAGCCTGCGATGTCAGACAGTCTGAAAGAACTTCGCTTCGATTCATAAATTTTTTATGTTGCTTCACAAACTTAATATTTCCTTGGTAAAGCGCTTCGGAGTACTTAACGCTCAAACGTGGATTAGTCGAAATATGGCCTTGTCCGAGCAATTGTTTTATCTTTTTGATTACCTCTTTTGACTCATTCACCCAAACAGCGGAAAACGCATCGCGATCCTTTTCCACAGTGCCAGAGTAAATAATCCCATCAAGACTTTTTCCATCAAACTTTCTTTTATTTTTAAATAATACTTGGTTTAACGTGGGGACAACATCAATCGTTCTGATGCGGTTCGAATAAACTTTTGGTTTGATATTGGGAGCATAGAATAGCACCGGAACTCGAATTACTCCTTCGTCAAGGGAATTGTGGTGACCATATGTATTATCGTTCCATGCTTCACCATGGTCAGAAGAGATTATTACTAAGTAATTCGTTCCATCAAGAATCTTCAGCAGGGTATTCAAAAACCTGTTGAATTTCTTGTCATGAAAATAGTTTATTCCTTCCAAATATAAGTCAAACAAATCATCATCCAAATGGTTTTTGTAGAGAAAAGAAACTATTTTTTTGTAACGATATAAAAGAGACAGGTCTTTCTTTTTCCTAAATGTTTCAATTGCCATGTCATCCAAATTCATTCGAGTTGTTTTTATACGGTACTTTTTTTCCAATTCGGCTACCTTTTTTTTGTAGTCTTTCCCACCATACGTTAAATTGTGAAATCCATATGGATAGTGAATTTGACCAAAGTGAAAGAAAGAAAAGACCTGTTTTCGCTTTTTTAATTCTCTTAAAGCTTGTTCATCATCTTCAATAAAATAGTGATCAATGCTCGATATCATGTTCAGGTATTTGCCTAAAATGAATGGAAAATCTGTCTTGAATATTGTCGTAAAACCGGCTACTTTAGCCATATCAAATACCGTTTCGGCTTTAAGCTTGCTATTAAATTGATCGTAAACTCCATTGTTTTTTGGCCACAATCCAGTAAAATAAGCCGCATGAGATGCTGAGGTATATGGGGCCGCGCTAATAGCATTGTTAAATAAAAAACCCTTTGAGCACACCCAGTCTAAACGATTTTTTTTCAGTTTTGTTTTTGTCTTGTACTCTCGGGGAAACAGCTTTGCCTTGTTGAACCCGATACAATCTGCACGCAATGTATCTAATGAAATCCAAACTACTTTGTCGTATTTCGGCAACAAGTCACGGTCCACAATTGCACTTTCCAGTTTATTTCTGTAGATTAATGGCTGAACGCATGTTTTTTAATGCTCTTTTATTTCGATAACCGCACTCTCTTTCTCAGCTGTTACTTTAATGGTCCCACCGATTGGAAAAGTCGCCATTGGTGAAGTGTGACCAAAATCAGCACGGGTTATGACTGGAATTCCGTCCAATTCTTTTTTTGTTGAGAGAATTTTTTCCAACACCTTGTCAGTAATATTTGATTTTCTTTGAGTGCGACCAATGACTATCCCATTAACCTTTGGAAAATCCTCTTGTTGCAATAAGCTTTGAAGATTGCGGTCAAACCAAAATCGATTTGTTGATTCGTCATCTTCAATAAACAAGATTGATTTATCCAGTTTCGGCCTGAATTCCGTTCCAAATAACAACAAAAAGGTACAAAGATTTCCACCCACTATTTTTCCCTTAGCAAAGCCGGTGTTAAAGATTCCAAAGCCAGTATTTTTAACGAAATGTCTTTTTTCTTGATCCTTAAACCATTCATCATCATTCCATTTTTTAGAGGGGAGGATTTGATACTCTTTTTTCTTGAACAAACATTTTTTGAAATATTCTTGAGTGTATTCAATTCCTTTTTTCATTCCAAACGTGCTGTAATGTGGACCATAATATGTCACTAGGCCCGTCTTTGCATAAATCGAATTCAATAAAACGGTGATGTCTGAATACCCGCACAAAATTTTTGGATTCTTTTTTATCAAATTAAAATCGATATGGTTTAGCAATTGGTTTGAATTAAATCCTCCGATAGTTGTAATGATTGCTTTGACATTTTTATCCGAAAAAGCCGCGTGCAAGTCAAATATTCTGGATTCAATACTGGATGAAAGAAAATCATCGCATTCGTAAGAATTCTTTGAAATAGTGAGCTCTAAACCCATTTTTTGGAATCGCTGATTGGCTATTGACCTCGTTTCCTCGGTAATGATTTTCATGCTCTTTGAAGGAGAAATTACTCTGATCTCGTCGCCGCTTTTTAGTTTGGTTGGAATCATACCGAAAGCCAAAAAGACATAATGCAAATATGGTTAAGCCTATTCTATCTCCTTCTCGTTAAAACCTTGGGGCGCTCAAAAAAATGAAAAGATTCGCGTTAATCGGGTTATTGCTTTTTTTATGGCAAATAAGCTACTCCATCTTTAATCTCAATTTCGCCATAATCCCGTCGCCCTCACAAATTGGGGTTGCTTTTTTACAGCTAATCGGTTCTGGAGAAGCTTTTTCCAACATTCTTGTAAGCCTGCAAAGAGTGCTCGTTGGATTCCTTTTGGCGGCAATGATCGGAGTATCGGCCGCTCTTTTTTTAGGAAGTTACAAGAAAGCGGGCTTTTTTGTTGAGCCACTAATCGAAATCCTGCGTCCCATTCCACCCATTGCTTGGATTCCCATTGCCATCTTGCTATTTGGCCTAGGGAATACTCCAGCATATTTCATCGTCTTCATGGGTTCCTTTTTCCCAATTTTTACAAACACCTTGTTTGGAGCTCATTCCATACCAAAAGTATACAAGAACTTGTCCAAAACGCTTGAACTAAAAAAAAGCGTTTACTTCAAGGACATTTTGTTCAAATACTCGCTTCCATACATCTTCACCGGATTAAAAATAGGGATTGGCATGGCTTGGATGAGCGTCATCGCCGCCGAACTGATTGGAGCCCAATCGGGTTTGGGATATTTTATTCAAGCCAGCAGGTTGTTGCTACAGACCGATCAGGTTATTGTTGGAATGATTTTAATCGGATTGACCGGGTACGCATTACACTGGCTCTTAACAGTAATTGAAAAGAGAGTTATCCCTTGGAAGGCTGAAAAAGATGTTGAAAATTGAAAACGTTTGCTTTTCCTATCCATCGACACGAGGACCGGAAGTCGAAGTATTGCAGAATATCTCCTTTGAAATAAAGAAAGGGGAGTTCGTTTCCATTGTCGGACCATCTGGTTGTGGAAAAACGACGCTGGTTAACCTTTTGGCAGGATACTTGCAAACAAAAAGCGGAAAAATCCAAAAGGAAGGACAAATAATTCATAAGCCCGGTCGGGATCGGATAGTTATTAGCCAAGAAAATGACTTGTTTGAATGGATGACCGCGCTAGAAAACGTTCTGTTTGCTACAAAACACAAGGAAAAAGCCAAGGAATATATCGAATTGGTCCACTTGTCCGGCTCGGAAGACAAGTACCCGCACGAGTTGTCGGGTGGAATGAAAAAAAGAACTTCAATTGCCCGTGCCTTAGCGGTTGATTCGGAAATAATATTGATGGATGAACCGTTTTGTTCTCTAGATTATCAGATAAAAGAAAAACTGTATCAAGACATTCGGGTTGCTTGGAAGAAGACGGGAAAAACGATGGTTCTTGTCACTCATGATATTGAGGAAGCGTTATTCCTTTCGGACAAAATAATCGTTCTTTCCGAAATGCCAGCAAAAATTAAGCGCATAGTGGAGGTTCCTTTTCCCGGGCCCAGGCTCAACCAAACAAAATTTGAAGAAAAATTTATCCACTTAAAAAGCCAAATTCACTCGTTATTGGACAATACGCCAATTAATCGTAAGCGAACGGCAATTGCCGTATTTAGGAGTGCTTAAAAAGTTATTGAGGGGGAACAGATGTTATGCATAGGGGCAATCAGAAGCAATTATTGGTAATTGCAATAGCTTTGATAATTGTTATTTCTATCGCAGTGCTGCTGATTTTTAATCAGAAAAAAGAATCCGATTTAACCACTATCCGTATCGGCTGGCAAACGCCTTGGGCAACTCAAGGGCAACTGACCCAAGTGCTAAAACACATGCCTGTTCTACAGAACAACAATTTGGCAGCAGAGTTTAAAGGGTTTGATTCTGGTGCACCATTGAACGAAGCGGCCCTAGCTGGTGAGGTCGACGTACTTTTTACCGCTGATCAACCCGCAGCAACCTTGCTTGCCAAAAGCGACGACTGGGAAATTATTGGCCGACTAATGTATAACCGCGTTTCTTTGTATGTTCCACCCAAATCACCAATCCAAACGGTTGCTGACCTTAATGGAAAAACGGTTGCAATGCCTTTTGGGGCTGCTGCCCAACGAATGGCTCTAAAAGCAGAGAAAGATGCCGGATTAAACCCAGCAACGGACGTCAAAAATATTAACTTGGGAATTTACGAACAAAGCGATTTAGTAAGGGACCCGAACGCGACAAAATGGGGGGAAATAGATGCCATGGCCGGTTTCGATCCAACACCCGCCATCTTTGAAGAAAAAGGACTCGTAAGAAATATACAAGTAGGAAAAGTCGTTTCGCTTATCGTGATGTCAAAAAAATTCATCCGGGTTCACCCGCAGGCGCCCGCCCTTTTTTTGAAATCTTTTAAAGAAGCATACGATTTTTACCGGACGAACACTACTCAAGCGGATCAATGGTTTACTGCGGAAGCAAAACTGAATATAACCCCAAGAGCATTGCAGATATCGGCCGATATCGAACCGAACCTTAAAGTTTCCAATGCACAGGATATTCGATTGGGATTTACGGATGACGATTACAAAATCATGCAAGAAGCAGCCGATTTCCTATACGATAACAAGATGATTTCAAAACAGGTCAGCATGAGAGACCACGTTGACTTGTCATACTTACCACAATAATTACGTGGCGCTTATGAAAAACTTGGTTTTAGTTTCTCTTGATACGGTCCGAGCAGATGTCGGGTTTAGTGGGCAATTTCCAACGATTAAAAAACTGACCCAAAAAGGGGTCTCGTTCGTAAACACGATTTCCTCTTCTCCACTAACTCCGGTAAGTCACGCAAGCGTCCTGACCGGCTTGCAGCCATACAATCATGGAATCAGGCACTTATTCAAGGAAAAACTCAGAAAGGACGTTCCGACCATCCAACAATTATTCAAAAAGAAGGGTTACCAGACAGCAGCCATCGTCTCTTGCCCAGGCATGAACAAATGGTACGCATTCGCCAAGGGGTTCGATCATTATGACGACGAAATACCCCTGCTTCCTGACGGAAAAGACCCCCTAAAAACAGTCGATGTGAAACTGCGCGGCCAGGCTCTAAAGCGGGCTGATGACGTGACAAAAAGGGGCATTAAATGGATAGAAAAAAACGGAAAAAAGCCATTTTTCCTGTTCTTGCACTATTTTGACGCGCATTGGCCATACCAAGCACCAGAAGACTTTGGCGGCAAAAACAAGTACGAAAAAGAAGTAGCATTTTCAGATCACTACCTTGGATTGTTTTTCCAAAAACTGGTTGAATTGGGCCTGGACAAAAACACGTCCGTAGTCTGTTTTTCTGACCATGGTGAAGATCTGGATGGATTATACCCTAATGATAAAGGCGGAAAAAAGCTTGGGCATCCTGAAGAATCCGGCCACGGATGTCTTTTATATGAACAAACACAAAAAGTGGTCCTAATAATTAACGATCCCCTCGTCCCAAAAAATAAAAAAATCGAGACCCAGGTAAGGCTCATTGACGTCTTTCCCACTTTGCTTGATTTGTTTAAAATTAAATATTCAGGAAAACTTGACGGCACATCGCTACTAAACACCATATCGGGGAAAAGTAACGGGGCTTCAGTAGCTTATTCTGAAACATTTTATGCTGAAGAAGTTGATAGAAAAAAGCCGCAATTCAAGAATATTGAAAGTAAGAAATCTGTAAGAATACAAAATAAGTACAAAGTTATTTTCAACCTTGATTCCAAGCGGATAGAAGTTTACGACTTAACTACTGACCCGCTTGAAAAAAATAACTTACACAAAAACTAATTTTTAGGTCCGAAAAATTGCGTTAAATAGGGTGGAGGACCCCCTCTTTTTCGTCAGATAACTTTGGAATAATATCTTAGTTAAAGTATTTTTCCAGTTCATTCTTGAAAAATTTCGCTAGTGATGGATTCTTAGTGATTTGAACTGTCGCGTGTATCGTCGGTTCTGGCTTGACGCCGAAGTCTTTGAATTGGTCGTTTAGGTTTTTCCATTTGTTCCAGTATTTTTCGATTGTTTTTTTTCCTTCGGGTGAAATCCTGATTTCGATAATATAGTCTCCCTGAATAAAAATATCATTGGAAATATTGACGCTGGTCCCAATGGGGGCGCCGATTCCTCCGACGCGCCGGTATTGTTTTCCGATCCATTCTCCAAAGGGCGTGTTTTTTCGGATAATGTGTCTGCTGTTGGGGCAATTTTTGACCATGCGGTATAGTAATTCGAGGTGTTCGAATTGGAATTTGAAGGGCCACCAGCCGTATTCAAATACACAGTAGAATGGCTCTTTGTTGGGTTGGAGTTTTCGGCTGGATAGGAGTTTGGCGGTTTCAACGCAAAGGTCCGTGAAGCGGTCAAAGTGAAACACTTGGGTTCCGTCAAAGTGCAGGTCAATATCGTATTTGTTTTGGTTTCCGCCGTATTTTTGGAGTGTTTGCTGGAAGAAGGTTTCTTGTTTTTGAAGCCAGAGTGGATTAAGCTTCCAAGTGGTTTTTTCTTTAAGTGCTATGTGTTCTTTCCCAAGGTGTGTGAGAATTTTGTGAACGGCTTGGTAGCTGGATTCGGACTGGAAATTTTTCTTTAGGAGTGCGTGAATCTGTTTCACGGTGAGAGGAAACTTTTCACTTAAAAGCAGGATTATCGAGTCTTTGACAGTGGACTTTGGGGGTGTGATTGTCATCTGTCCTTGTGTCATAGTGATTTATTCCTAAGATATCCTAAAAAGCTCCGCGGATGCGAATAACCTAATCAATAAGTTTTTATAGTTCCGTGCCCTATTCTGTTCAGTTTTTGCCGTTTAATGGGTGTTTGCGTGGGATTTGCTCGAACCAAAATCGGTATTGAGGGCTTGGATAAGGCGCTCCAAGGGGGAATTCCCGAAGGCAACATGGTGCTGGTTTCTGGGGGCGCCGGAACCGGTAAGTCAACGTTTTGTATGCAGTTCTTAGTGTACGGTGCGCTGAATGGCGAGCGTGGCGTGTATGTTTCAACGGAGCAGTCCGAAGCGGAGTTGGTCAAGCAGGCTACTGGTTTTAGTTGGGATTTGCAGGGTTTGATCAAGCGGGATTTGATTAAAATTATTTTTTATGATATTTCGGGTGGAGACAATTTTTTGAAGCGCCTGGATTTGCTGTTGAAAGAATTCAAGCCCAAGCGAATTGTAGTTGATTCGATGACGACGCTGACGGATGCAATGATCGTGGGCGGTCTTGCGGAGCACGACGCGTTTTCGATGGTGCAAATTTCAGAAACCGTGTCTCCGATTCCACGAACGGAGCAGTTGATTGCAAAGCAGATTTTGTATCATTTATTGGCTACGCTTCGCGGTTATAAAGTGACCACGATGCTTACATCAGAACTTCTTGAAGACGTAAATCGCTTGAGTGCGGATGGCATATCTGAATTTGTGACGGATGGTGTGCTTCTATTGAGCTACTTGGGTGTCGGTTCCTCCGTTTTTCGAAGCATCCGAATCCGCAAAATGAGATACACCGATCATGAGAAAGGGTCGCTAAGGTACGAAATGGATTCTAAGGGGATTACTGTCAAAGCAGAAGATCTTTCATTATAGCTATAGACCGTTACTTTGCAATTTTGAATTTGTTACTGTGATGCCGATGTCAAAAAGCGATGAAGTCTTAACTTCCCTTAGTGATTTACTCCGAATGGATGATGTGCTTGCTTGTATGCTGGCAAAAAAAGGTTTGGAAGGTTTAGTTCCAAAAGGGCTTAAAATAAAAAATATTGATCTATGGAAAACAATAAATCAGGCTACAAACGACCTGTTTACTCTAATAGACAAATTTTATAACTACGGGATTGGCAGGGTATATGTGGAACTTGGAGAATACACAGTCACCATGGTCCCAATATCCTCTCAGATGGCGATTATTGTAATAACTGCCTCCCTTGCAAATTTAGGTTTGCTTGATGTTGAAATGGAAAATACGCGAAGACAAATAAAAAAAATACTGGAGTCAAAAACCGATTAAGAATGTCGATTCAAATTAATGCCAATCAACCTGTGATTTTATGGAAACCATTTCTGGTGTTGGGTTAAGCCGAAAGTGGGACTCAACTGAAGCCGGAAAAGAAGTAGCTACTGATTTATTGCGAAATCTGGGGGGCGAGTACCCAGAGTGTGTTTTGTTATTTAGCACAATTCACTATAAAGATAATGGGGGATTTCAAAAATTATTGGATTCTATTTATGAAGTTCTTCCAAAAAACACTTCTCTTGTTGGAGGAACAACCGCAGGGTTTGTCATTCCACAAGGATGTTTTACAAGGGGGGTTGCCGCATTTGGTTTGAAATCGAAAAAAGTAGATTTTTCAATAGCGATTGCTCAAAACATGAAAAGAAATCCAGTGCTGGCTGCCAGACAATGTGCTCTAAAAGTTAAGACTGACTTATCAAAGTCTAATTTTAAAAATAAGTTTCTTTTAAATCTGCCTGCGGGAATTACGACTCCCAAAATCCCGGGGTTTCCGGATAATTTAAGAGTTATTAGGATCAAGGGATTTTCAAAAATAATCTCAAGTTTACTAATATTATTCACAAAATTTTCACTCTTAGTATTTCAAAAAGGGCCGGGTAGAGAAGATGAAATCATAAAAACATTGGCTTCTGAGTTACCCGAATATCGTATGATTGGAGGTTCTTTTGTCGATGATAATAAAGGTTATTTTAACTTTCAATTTTATAATCAAAAAGTTTATACAAATGCACTTATAACATTAGCAATGGCTACTGACTTTGGTATTAGTGTTCAGTCAAATTTTGGGTTAGTTGAAAGCAGCCAAAAATTTAATATAACCAAAACATCTTTGTATGGGCTAGTTATCGACGAAATAAATGGAAAAAGTGCGTTCTCAGAGATTATAAAAATACTGGGTTGGCCAAAAGATTTTATGGAAGACAGCCGAAGAATTCTTAGACGCACGTTTTACATCCCAATCGGATACAATGATGGTGGAAAAAAATATGTTAGTGTAATAGCATTCATTTTTGGGGATAGTATAGTGATAAGTCCGAAAGTACATTGCGCTGAAGCATGTTTTATGACTACTTCTGGAGAAAAACTTATCCAAGTAGTTGATTCTAATCTTTTGGAAACAAAAGAAAAAGATATACAATTTGGAATCATAAGTTCGTGTATTGCAAGATTGGAAACACTGGGTTCTTCAGTATATAAGGTTCACGAAAAATTAATTAAACATTTCAAAGGGAAACCATTTATCCAAATGTATGCTGTTGGAGAAGATGTCTATACCCCCGAACTTGGGGCAAAAAGAATTTCTGAAAGTTATAATACTGCTATTTTTTATGATGAAAAAGACAAAACTACCTAGACTGAGTTATGATGATGATTTCAAATCAAGACGATATGGAAACTGGCTCAAAAACTTTAGTAAAATCTCTTGAAACTCAAAATGTCAAATACATATTTGGAATTCCCGGAACTCATGTTCTGTCGGTTTACGATGAACTTTCAAGAAGTTCTATAAAAACGATTTTAGTTACTCAAGAGCAATCGGCAGGTTTTATGGCCGATGTTTACGGGAGAGTTTCCCATACTCCTGGAGTGATACTAGTAACATCTGGCCCGGGATTGTTAAATACAGTTAATGCGACTGCACAAGCGTTTGTAGAATCATCGCCCGTTGTTATTATCGGATCTCAATGTAATCAAAAGTTATGGGGAAAAGGATTATATCACGAACTAAAAAGTCCAAATGTTCAGCTAAATATTTTCAAAGAAATAACAAAAATTTCAAAACGTGTTCACAAAGCAGAAGAAATATCACACTCAGTTTCTGAAATATTTTTTGAAGTTACGAACGAGAGAGCCAGACCAGTTTTTTTAGAAATTCCGGAAGATGTTTTTGAGCAGTCCGCTAAAAATTCTATTTGTACCATAAAGAAAGAGTACAAAAAAAAACCAAGCAAAGAAGAGCTTAACCAGTTTATGAAACTCCTAGAACTGTCTTCGAATCCAATTCTAATTGCGGGCGGGGGAGTTGTATCGTCTGAATCTCAGTTAGAATTGTTAGAATTTTCGAAATTGCTAAATATTCCAATTACAAATACTTTTATGGGGAAATCTGCTTGTCCAACGGACTTTGAAAATTATGCTGGTTTGTGCAGTGGAATTCTTGCTATTGAGGAGACGAGAGATTTGCTTAAAGAGTCGGACTTAGTAATTGCTCTCGGTACAAGATTTAATGAAATCGGAACAGGGTTCTTTACGTTAAAGTTATCAAGAAATTTGGTTCATGTAGATATTGATCCGACAGAATTTAACAAAAATTATTCTGCTTCTTTAACGATTTTATCTGATATAAAGGAGTTTCTGAAAGAAGTTACCAACTTGATAAAAAAAGATAAACATACTTTTAAACTAAAACAAAAATTTTTGATAACAAAACCGACTTTTGGCATTCAGATGAAGACTGATGATTTAGTAAACCCAGCACTTTTTTTTAAGTATTTGTTTGACATTCTTCGTGATAAAAAAACTGTTTTTATTGGAGATTCTGGTAACAGTTCTTTGTGGCTTATAGACAGTGAGTCTACTTTGAATCATCTGATTATAACTCCCTCAGGATACAATTCCATGGGTTTCTCTGTACCCGGGGCAATTGGGGCTAAATTAGCTGCGCCTGAAAGAATTGTAATTGCTGTTTGTGGTGACGGGAGTTTTTTGATGACTGGATTAGAATTTCTTACCGCAATAAAATATGGAATAAAAATAATTGTTATTGTATTACATGATAATCTATACAACATTTTAACATTCTTCCAAAATTTGAAATATGGTGGCAGGCTTTCAGATACAATAATTAAAACATTTGATTTTGCAAAATTTGCAAACGACTTGGGGGCGCTAGGGATTTCGATCAATTCAAATGCTGAAATAAATTCAGCTATTACCAAAGCACTGGCACATTCAGGACCATGTTTACTGGACGTAAAAATTGACTCTGCAATATTGCCTCGACTCCTATCGGTTCTAAAAAATTCGTCGGGGAAAAAATAACCCAAATTTAACTTAGGGGGGTATATTTTGATGGACAAAGTTTCACTTCCAACCACTGGTAGTCAAAAAAAGTCAACTAAGGATTCAGTTATATTGCTATTAAGTCACGAATTTCCGTTGTCGGCGAATCAAGTTTATTCAAGATTACGAAAACAATTCGCTTTATCGGTTTCTTATCAAGCGGTTCATAAAGTTCTAACCCAGCTTTTAGAGGAAAAAGTTCTCGTAAAAGAAGGAAAAAATTATTTCTTAAGTAAACAGTGGATATCCAGTATTAAGAAATTTGGTTTAAACTTAGATAGCCAGTATTCAGAAAATAAACGTTGGGAAATATTGGGGGAAAAACTTGAGACTCAAAAAACAATTGTTATTCCTTTGACTGGAATTCAGCAAACAGCTCGCTTCTTGTTTGGACATTTTTTTCGGCTGGAAAATCCGGAAAGAAAACCGAATATTGCTTTGTGGAGAAATTGTTATTCAATTTTAGGTTTATCTGAAGACGACTATTTGGATTTGGATGCGGGAATTATGAAAAATTTTTATGCTATTTCAAGTGAAGATAATCCCGCGGATCGAATGTTTGCTGAAACTCTTTCAAAATTGGGTATTCATATTTTACTTGGAATTAAAGAAGTTGCCACTACACTTAGTGATACATTTGTTGTTGGAGATTTTGTTGGTACTGTGTGGTATTCATCAAAATTTAGAAACGCATGGTATTTGCAAAATAAGCTGCCAAAAAAGATTGATGATTTTGATATGGCCCAGCATTTAAAACTCATGAGGAATGAAAAGACACAAATTATTTTTATTGGAGCTAAAGAACCCTTGTTGGCGGATATGATTCGCGAACAGTATTTACCGTTGTTCAAAATTTAGCTATACAACAAGATATCTGATACCAACCATGGTCATTTTGGGTTTGATTTCCTTGGTACCATTCGGTAGGTCTGGTTAAGTAGGATTCCGATGTAAGCTAAGTTTAGGAATAGGGTTTCAGAGTGGAGTGTGCTGGAAGCAAGATTCAGAAAATAGAAAATGGATGTTGTGACATATATTTTGTGAAGGTCGTATCCGTTTTCAATGATTAATATTAAGAGTATTAAAACAATGAGCGGGAATGCAACTGCAAGAGAACTGGTAAGCCAGATTGCAATTAGAATGAAAAGCATGACAACGAGTCGGCTTGCGGTTTCTCCGAATGTAGCGGGAAAAGTGTATTTGTCAAAACGCAAATCGCGGATGTCTCCAACAAGGTTTCGGGAATTTGTCACGAGCAGGATAATAGCCGCAAATGTGAAAATCGTATCTGTAAGGGGGACATTGTAAAAAAGTAAGATTGATGCAAAAATCATAATTTCGGTAACGCCTCTGAAGATGAACACGAATGGGCTTCCGATCCATTTGATTGATTTAAGCCAGTATAGAATAGTTGAGATAAGCGCGGTGAGTATGAGGGGAATGGCATAGAAATTTCGAAAAAGTGAAATAATAATTGCGACAGCAAAAAACACTATGGGAACCCAAAAGGGAATTTTTGGTCGTCCATTCTCTGTTTTTAAAGTCTCGTTAAGGTATACCATGGTTCCCCATACTGAAAACGCGAATATGATGTCCAGCGCAAAGTTTAGGTCCAGCGCAATGCTCTGAACCGATGCGATTCGTGCGAGGACTGCAACTAATGCAATGCTTGGGAGCGTGTAAGGCCGGATCAACAGCAAATAGCTTAGTAAATCGTGTTTCATCAAAGTCTGCCTCTGTCTAAAGGGAATTGATAATTTATATTCCTTTCTTTCTGCCGGTTTCCGAAATGCTGGTCAAAACTGAGATTTCAAAAAATCATTTTGTTACCAATTTTAAGTTTTCCCTTAAGTAGTCTGCAAAGACCGGGTTTTTGGTGATGACGATGCTGATTTTGTTGGGTTTTGAAATGATGTTGAAAAATTGGTCGGGGTCAAAGTTTTCTGCTTTTTTTGTTTTTTGATAGATTGAATGAAGTTCTTTGACGAGGCTTGCGGGGTAATAGACTTGGGCCACAAAATCGCCTTGCACGAAAATGTCGCCCATGGCGTTGTATTTGATCCCACAAAAGCACTGTTTTCCCTGTTTTCTTAAAAAGTCTGAAAAATACAAATCAAGCATCGTCTTGTTTTTACAGATCGCATAATGAGTGCAACTTGAAAATATTTTTTTCAAATTAGCATACTCTTCTTCTCCCAATCCGATCCAACAGAACGTGTGTTCCCATAGGCATACTGCGGATTTTTTTTCAGGATTTGGGAATTTTAAATAAAAATCGTTGATAATAAACTTAGCTAATGATACAAAGTTTTCAACGGTAAAAGTAATAATTTCTTTTGAAAAGAAAGTTCGAGAAATCGAATCCGAATAGAGTTTTGAAACATTCTCTCCAAAACTTTTGATTTTTTGAACCCATTTCTCGTTCAACTGATACCCCGATTCTTTCTTTTCAAGCACACTTTCTTCAACCAGATGGTTAAGCATTTTGTGAATTGCTTGGTAAGACGCGGTGAATCCGTATTCGCGTTTGAGAACCGAAAAAACTTTTTTGGTTGGAAGCGGAAACTGTTCGCTTAGAACACTGATGATGGCATCTCTGGAAGATTTGTTTGAAAGCGTTATTCCCGGAAAACCCATGGTCTTATCCACAAATAAACTCTTTCCAAAAACTTTAAATCATGGCCGAATGCAGTGTTTATATACTCTGCTGTTCGTGTCAGCCACCGTAGGCAAATACCGCCCCAAGCTTTTTAGGCGTAATATAGTTGAGGTTGAATCGAATTCAACCAAAAATTGATTTTTAATCCTATTGACAAACGGTTGGATATATGCCAGCCCCGATTTCGCTTTTTCCAATCGATTTTCAAAAACAGTCAATGAAGGGCGTGATTGTTTCTTTATTGAGTATTCGCTGGCCTTTGTCCGCGAAAGAGATTTGTTCGAGTCTTCGGAGAGAATTCAGTGTTTCTTCGTCTTATCAGGCAGTGCATAAGTCGTTGTCCGAATTGACGAAGAGCAATGTGTTGGAGCGCGTTGGATTAAAATATCGTTTGTCGAGGGATTGGATTTCGCGCGTAAAAAATTTTGCGGATAAGGTTGAAAAATTGTATGCAGCTAAAAACGAGTTTTTGGAGTTTCAGCCTTCGGACGTGGTGAATTTTAGGTTTTCGAATTTTATTGAATGCGGAAAATTCATGATTAATGAGTTTTATGCGAAGTTTCCAAATCCGGATAAAAAGGATGATGTGTCGTTTAATGAGCACGCGTGGTTGTTGATTGGGGGCGGAGACAAGGATTTCGAGAGTCTCAAAAAAATCTGCAGCCGGTCCAACATTTTTAATATAACAAAAAGCGGTTCGGTGCTGGACCGCGTCGCGTCGGGTTTTTTGTCCAAGCTTGGCAAAAAGTGCTTGGTGGGCGTCAATCCGCCGATTGAGGGGGACGTGTATATTGTTGGAGACTATGTTGCGCAGGTGTATTTTCCAAGCGAGTTCAAGAAAAAGTTTTTCAAGGTGTATCAGTCCACGAAGGATTTTTCAAAGTTTGATTTGCCGTCTTATTTTCGCTTGATTTCATCAGACGCGTTCATCACGGTGACAGTATCCAAGAACGCGGAGTTGGCGGATTTTTTGCGTGAAGAAAACCGGAAGATTTTTGCGAAGCGCGGGTTTAAGTCGCATGTCTAGTCGTGTTTGAAATGCCCGTTTATTTTTTTCTTTGATTTGTTTGGCAAGTTCTTTGTTTTGGGTGATGATGACCGGGATTTTGGTTTTTTGGCGAGTATCTTAAAATTGCTAATCGAATATCAGAAAACTCCAAAATGGTTTTTGGGTGTTGGTTTCTCCGTTTTCGGCATTCACTTCGGTGATGGTTTCGAATTCGATGGGAATGAAGCCGAGTAGTTTTCCGGTCTGCGTGGTTTTGCATTCGTAAACGAGTTTTTGGGCTTTTTCTTTGAGAACAAGTTCAGTGCAGTTCGTGTTTTCGCTGGATTGAATAACTTGGGATGCTGCTTCGGGGAGAATTGAGAGTGGTTTTCGTGCGTCAGAAGTTTTTACGAAAACATCTCCGTCTGTGACTTCAACTGTTAATTCCGTTGTGGCAATCGCCGTGTTTTGTCGAAGCATCGTAGTATGGTTTTCGGTTGGATTGTTTATCAGAGAGTTTTCGCGTGCAATGACAAGCCCTGCTTTGCTGGAAACTTGAGGCGGTTCTTTGGGTGAATCAATTGAATCATTGGTTTTTGTTCCAATGGTAATGGGTGTGAATTGCATGAAGTCAATGGAAACAGTCTCGTCTGGGTTGGCATTGTTTAAGCTGATTTGGTATTCGTCTGGAAAAAGAATGGCGCGTCGGTCTCCTCCTGCAAAATTTTGGAACAGGATTTCCCTAGTTTCAATCGTTTCCGTGTCGCTGCGTTGTATTTCAACGTCTAACCGTATTTTTCGGAGGTCATTGCAAATAGAAGTAGAGAAATTTTGGCCAGGGCATTCGGGCCAGTCTTGAAACCCTTTGAAAGTGGCGGTAATGGTTTTTTGAATGCCGTTTTGTTGGTATGAATCCGTGTGGGATTCGTTTTTTTTGAGTTGGATCTGGTTTATTTCGAGCATGAATTCGGGTTCTCCTTGGTCAAACACGGAGTATCCGGGTTCGCTGGTTTCGCCGACTTTTGCAAGGGGTATTGGTTCTTCTTGTTGGTACGGGTAAATGCCGCTGGAGTCGGATTTGGGTTCGGCGGGTGGCATCGGCGTGTCATCCAGTATGGCTTCGATGGGGAATCGGATGGTTGCGTTTGGAAAAATGATTTTGATGTATGCAACAGTTCGTCCGGGTTTCATTTGGGTGAAATTAAACGAGAAGGGAACTTGGATTGTTTGGTTGGGTAAAATGGTTTTGGTGCTTGGCGTAATGACTTCAAGCCAGAGTGGTGCGGTGATTGCTTGGATTTCAATGGGTGAATTCGTGGTGTTGGTGAGTTCAAACCACGCGGTCATGGGTTTGTACATGCTGCCCGTGACTCCAAAATAAGGCGCTTCGATTTGAACCGCGCGGCCAGTCTGGTCAAAATTCTCTTTCAGATTCCATGGTTCGCCGCCCTCCGTGTACTCGACAAAGGGTTCGGTCTGTGCGATTGCAACTGCGGCAAGCAAAAGAAAACTCATCAAAACAAATGTTGATTTTTTCATATTTTTTTCCTCCGTTTCAACCACTTGCAGGTGGAATTAACCCCAAGAGCCCCGCAAGCGAGACAATAACGAGGAGAATTCCAATTAACAGGCATAGAACGGCCCGCACGCCGTTCCAGCCCCAAATCATCCAGAACGTGGTGGCATGTTTGTCTTTTTCGATTTCGGGTTTGAGAAAGCCCGGAACCAGGGGTTTTCCTTCGGTCTTTGTTTTTCCTGTTTTCAAGTGCTCGCGCATTTTTTGAATCATCGTGACTCCAGTATAAAGAAAGTACGAACCAACTGCCAGCAATCCTACTTCAAACCAAACCATTTTTTTTGCCTCTTCACAGTTTCTTCTTTGATATTTGAAATGGAATTTCTATAGGATAAACTCCCCAGCAATAATCTATTAATCCTAATTTTACTAAATCTCCAATCCCTGCTTTTATTTTCATTTCATCTATAGTTTCTACTAATAGCCCTTTTACATCTACTATGATTTTGTTTCTTCCATCTCCTTCTGTGCCCTCTAATACTCTAATCACTTTTCCAACAGCTTCATGTATATAATTGTCGTTTGTAGGTGGAGATTGTTTAATTAAAATATTTGGACCGCGTTTTTTGTCATTTAATATTTGCAAATTTTTTGACTGGCCCAAACAACCAATCACTATTTTTGCTTTTGTACCGTCGGGTAATCTTGAATTCGTAGAATCAAATACTCTGAAAGCTTCTGGCACATTTTCGCATTTAAGCAAAATATCGCTTTCTGAACTTCCAATATACGTTTTCAAAATTTTGCATTTATTGCCCCATTCGATATTTTTCATGTGATCAACTCTCATGACCAGTTTGTTTTGGGGGTTTAATTTGTTCGAACTGTCTTATAACTAACGATGCATTAGCAAGGGAAACATAATCACCGCTATTAAATTTTTTTGCTTCTTCTTCATTTGTTTGGAATACAAGTTTAATGCCAAAATCTATTAATAAGTTCCCATAATGGAAAATTCTATTTTCATAACCTTTAGTTTCATATTTTTTGGTTCCACAAATTATTTCTTTAACTTTCCCATTAAAATTGTAATAGTTAATATTTCCAATTTGAGTTATTGTTTTTTGTTTCTCATTACTTTTTTTTATAGAGCCATGGAGTTGAAATTCTATTTTTCCTTTTGCGTGCATTCCTTCAAATTTATCCAAATCTGTTAGTTGTAATAGAGGTTGCTGATAACCAAAATAATGTGTTTCTGCCCATAAATTAATTGAATCGATTTTTATTAGTATGTTTGCTTCGGTAACCGCATTTGGAGATCCTTCGTCCCCGCCTGTTCTAACAACCTTTTTAATGACAAACTCATAAACAGGTATTGAAATCATTGTACAAGACCTCCAATTACAACTGTTCCAATACTTCCTGGATGGTTATTTGCTAACCACACTTCTAAATATCGTAAGTTACCTTGATTGTCTATAAAAACATCTCTAAATCTATTCGAATAATTTGGAATAGCTTCTCCATTTTCTATTATTTGCTTTATTGAATTTATAATTCCATCATTATCCTGCAATGACGGAAATTTTTGCAAAACTTGTTGTGCTCTAGTAGTCGTATCTCCAGATCGTATGTAAACAAATACGTGGTCATTGCCCCAAGTTACCAAATCGCCTTTTTTTGACACAATTGTGTTTTGCACGAATTGTTGGCCTACTCGTACATTTGTCCCAGTTCTTTTGTAAACTTTTTTTAGTTGGTGTACGCCGTCTGCAAAGGGCTCGAATCCTTGTCCGAGAGATATTTTGCTGTATTGAACCAAGCGTTCGGCGTATTCGGGAGAATCAGGTATCGCGCGTTTTTCGATACCGATAAGGACGCGTTCAACGGCTTTGACATCTAGTGGCGAGTTTTTGGCAATCTGCTTTAACAGGCTGGAGGTTTCGATGCTAATCAAAACGCCGTTTCGTGTTTTAATGACGGTGTGGTACGTGAGGTCGTCGATTTTGGTGACAACGTAGTTCCATTCGCGTCCAGCAAGTTCCCAAATGTCTTCTCCGCGGCGTTTCACGCTGTTCGCAATGGAAATGACTGGGTCAATGATTTTGGTGATTTTGCTTTCGCGCCGGATCGCGGCAAACGCAGCTCCTATGCCGAGTTTGCTCGCAATTCCCGCTCCTGTACCTGGGCCAACGTCGAAAGCAAGTGCTCCGTATTGAACCGGACAAGTTGAAAGCGATGCACCGGCTGCACGAAGTGGCTCCTTGCAGGCATTGACGCCGTTGACTTTGCAGGAAGTGATAATATTTACGCAGTATCCAATATCAAAATTTGGGTTCTCGGTCTGTTGGTCCAGACATGAGCACAGGTCATGAATATCTAGAGTAACTGAAACCACGTCAAGTGCCACATATGCGGCTACAATCAATAGAGGAGCAATCCGCGCACCATTGGTATCAACGGGAATGCCATTCGACTCTGATGCAACAAACGCGATACTGGAATTTGACATTGTTATATTTGTGCTTTGTTCTTGCATGAAAATAGGGCGATTTTCGTCCATGCGATAATAGATTTGAATCGTATGAGAACCGCTATTGACATCCACCAATGCATAGCCAAATGCGTCGGTGTAATCGAGTATGTTCTCATCCATCGCGACCGCAACATTGGCCAGTGCAAGGCCACTATTGTTGTCCACATCCACTCTTAGCTGCGGATTTTTCGGGCACACGAAGTTTGCCTGTTCGCCGATTTGGACTGTCCTGTACCCGCAGTCTATGTCGTCGGTGTTTAGCGCGTGGAAGGTGTTAATGGGCTGGTTGACGTCCACAACAAGCTTGCCGGTTGCATCAGTAAAACCGGCTATTTGTACGCCTATCAAAATTTTTGCGTTTGGAACTGGCTTTCCTTGGTTGTCTTTTACGGCAATTGGAATCTGTTGGGGTTTTACCGTGACTTTTTTCCATGCCTCGCCGTAGTGGTAATTTGGCTTGCTTGCAATGAACTGAAAGTTGTGCGTGCCGGCTGGAATGCCCGTGTCCTGAAAGGACACGTTGCCTGCTCCATCTGAAAGCCCTGAAAGAGGCGGTTGCGCATAAGGCCTGATTAGTCCCACAAGTGCCTGGCTTATGGGTGCTGAAAGCAAGTTGCGTATAAGCGCGTCCAGTTGCAGGTTTTGCCCGAGGTTGATGGTTTCAGGTCCGCTTGGCTGGATTCTGAGGTAATTGTTGTTGTTTGCTATCGGGCAGCGGAACATGGGGTTGTCAGTGTCGCCTTCATTGTTTATCACTGAATAATGGGTTCCGCAGTCGGCTCCGCTTGCTGTAACTACTTTGAATTCATAACCAATCCATCCTCCTCCATCGAATGGCCAGAGATCTGAAAAAGAAAAGTTTCCTGTTGAGTCAGTCATGCCCGCAAACTGGAAAGTTACGGCGTCTTGCCGACGAAAGGACACTGTTGCGTTTTGTTCTGGTGTTCCCTGTGAATTTTTTGCTTTTACTGTGAAGTTTCCAAGCAGGCCATTGTTGCATGTTGGTGGGGTGCCAGCATTGCATGAAATTCTGCAGTCCTGTTGCATGTCTTCTACTTGGCTGCAGGAGTTGTACCAGTAAACGTCGTTGTTAAAGCAGCCTACATGGTCGTGGGACGTGCAGGTATTGCATTGGTTGGTGGAGGAATTGCAGCCGGCTACCCCGCATTCTTGGACGAGCTGAGGGTAAGTCGTATTGGTGTAGCAGGCATCAAGCTGGCAGCCTCTTTCTGTCACGTTCCTGTAAACGTCGTCATTGGAGCAATAGTTTGGGCCGTAAGTCGTGTCAAGGCAGTCTTGTCGAATGTCTTCGCGTGCTCCGCAGGAATTGTACCAGTACCGGTCGTTGTCAAAGCATTGGGAATACGAGTGGCTGGTGCAGGTGTTGCATTGTCCTGTGCTTTGGTTGCAGCCGTTTGAGCAAAATGTTCCTGAATTCCACTCAAGGCAGGAATCCGCATCGTAGTTTCCGCAGGTTTGGGAATAGCTGCCACTGCATTGGGTTTGCCCCACAAAAGAGCATTCATTGGTGCATGGGATGCAGTTTACTGATGGGTTAACATTTTCGGAGGTGCCGTCGGTATCAATTGTTAAAATTGCTCCCGGTACACAGTAGGCAAACGTATAAGCGCGCGCTAGGTATGTTCCGTTTTCTGGCCAGCTTCCGGGCGGGCTAAATGTGGTGTTGTAGTTTTGGTTTGAGTTTGGAATTGCTGAAAATCCGCCATTTGAAAACCTGGAATGATATGTGTTTGATGGATACCATAAGTCTTGGTAAAAATAATATTGTAAATTAACTGAATTATTATTATAGACTGTATTATTGTTAACCGTTATTGGGTTTGAGCATGTGACGTTTTGTGAAGGTGTTCCTGCTACCACGTTTACACTGCATGTTCCTGATGGATGTGCATTTAGGCGGTAAGGAGATGATGGGTTGTATCCGCTTGTAGTGTAACGATATACTTTTATGAAAAAATCTCCTGTAACAGTTGCTGTACAATTTTCTGTTGCGCCGACTAGACCAGCATTGCAATATCTCGCAGGTGTCTGGCCGCATACATCATAGATTTCCATGTCATAGTCGTAGTTTGGCGGAACAACCATGACAAAGCGCTGGATGCTGGTTCCGCTTTGGAATCCATAAAACCAGTCAATGTCGTTTTGAGAATTGATAAACCCTTCATAGATGTTATCATAGGCATTGTAAGTGGTGTCTCCACAAGCACTTCCTTCGCCCCTTGTATTGTCTCCTTCATTCCAGATGAGTTCTTCGTTTGCATCAGCGCCAACTCTTTGTATGGGGTGTGTTTTTTCGGGAAAAACGTCGTTTGGGTCAATGTCGGGTAAATTCATTTTTTCTTTTTTCAGGCTGGTAAATTCGTCAGTAGCGCTTTCTTCAATGGTCTGGGCAGAGGCTACAATACTGAATAACAAAATTAGTTTAATGAAAAAATGGCTTTGATTGCTTTTTGTTTCATTTCAGTTTCCTCCGTTTAGCCATTCAAGCGAGGCATTCAATATCGCGTTCCTGTCTTGGGGCGTGAATGCGGCAAGGCTGATGGGCATGAAGATTGTTTTTGATTGCGATCCGTCCTGGTTGTTTTGCTTCCAGCCGGCAATTGCAATGTTGTCTTGGTTCCATCCCGCAATCACGAACGCGTTCTGGTCGGCAAAAACCGCGTCTGCATAAGGCGCAAAATTGAAGTCAATTGTTGATTCCATCAGGCTGAATTCCTGTGGTGCCGTGGCAAAAAACTGGATTGTGTGGGTATCAAAATAGTTTTCCTGCTGTTGGACAGAAACTGTTGGGTAGCTACTTTGGAATTTCATGGTATAAATGTCGTCGGTTTGTCCTGTTCCGGTGCCGGCGTGTGAAAAGCCAATGAATGCTTTGTTTGGGGAAAACCAGTCAACGCCTAAGCAGATAAGGTATTCCCCTTTGTATACCCGAAACGCGCCATATAAGCCGCGAGTGAGAGTAAAATAGTCCGGTAAACCGTTTGGATAGTTTCCTTGGCAGATTGTGCCTGTTCCTACATGTAAAAGGCTTGCATTTCTTTGGTTTGGATCAAAAGAAAGGATCAGTTCTCCTATGTTAAAACCGGCATCGGGTTTGAAGAGGTGGTATCTGGTTTCAAATCCCATGGTTGGAACATTAAGCCCTCGCATGGTAATTCTCGTATTGATTATTTTTGCGTTTGCCATGCCTGCAAAAGTGCTTGCGTATTGCGTTCCCGTAGAAGAAGCGTTTTGCGCCATGCCGTTTATGATTGTCCAGTCGTTTCCTGCGTCTTTTGCCTGTGTCCATAATGGGCCGTTGTTCATTTCCCCGTCAGAAAAATCATCCACAAGGTCAAATGTCTGCTCGTATTGTGCAAGCGAAGAGACATTGGCATCGGGATTGCCGTAGTAAATATAAATTGTTTTTGTTGTCTGCGCGGACAAGCTTGGCACGCGTACCCAGTCAATCGGGTCGGAGGTGTCTGCTGCTGGTTCTCTCCAATAGGGCAGTTCAATGTTTGTTTGCGCGTCAACAAATCGAATGTCTTCAAGCCCTTCGCGTGCGTTGGTGTAAAAGTCCACTGCATTGTTCCACCCCAGCGTGTTTTGGTGCAACACAAGCCTTAGCTGGTAATGGCTGGCAGAAAAATCCGGAGTTATCTGGATTGAAATTCTTTTTTTCCAGTTTGGGTTCCACCACGCTTGGCTGGTTCCGGCATTGGAATCCGGTCCATTGTTTTGGTCTTGTCCTATTTCCTGCGCAAACTCGGCTTTGAGCACGGTTTCTGAAAACTCGTCAAATGCGTGCTCTGACGAAATGTCGCTTCCTTCAATGAAAAGCCTTCCTCCGTTTTGTGTGAATTGTGAAAGCAGGCTGGCTTCGTTTTCGTCAATTGTGTTGCTGAAATGGTTTGCGTTGCTCCAGAAAACCGGCCTGAACCTGTTCAGAACAGCCAGCGGGGGGGTGTTCAGTTCTTTGGTCGGCCATTCAGCGGAACAGCCGGTTATCTGGCTTGAGTCAAGAATCCATTCCTGCCCGGGCGTGGGCAAATTTATTTTGTCGTTGTCCTGCACAATCAGTGCAAGCCTTCCATTGCATGCTGATGGAAGTGGTTCCACTGAAAACGTGTTGTTTGACTGGCCGCAGTTTCCAAACTCGTCGCAAATGGTGATTTGAAAGTTTTTCGGTCCGATGGGAGTGGTTTGTGTTATTGCCGCTGCGAATTCTGCGTTTGAATCCGCACCGGAAATTTTATTCATTGGAATGGATTGGCCGTCAATTAGGATTTCCGCGCTTTGAATGGCTGAAAAATCGCTCAAGCGCGTTTTTACTTTCAGCAAGGCGTTTTCCCAAATGGTTGGGGTAAACGAAATTTCTTCAAATGCCGGCGGCTGTGTGTCAACTATCTGGACTGCCTGTTCGACTGTTTGGTTTGAGTTTTCTGTCCATGCCTCTGTTTTCATCGTGTATGTTTTTGCGGGCTGTTCAACAAGCCATTCAAACTCAACGGCCCGTGTTTCGTTTGGTGCAAGCAAAATGTTGCTGTCCGAAAAAGTTTTTTCTGTAAGGTTTCCGTCCAGCAAGAACGCATAGACCACCGGCTGGAGGCTTGCATTTGTGTCGTTGTGGAGCGTGACCTGAAAATTCAAAGTTGAATCGGCCTCGACTATGGGCGGCAGTGCAACGGCCTGAATCATCGGGGTTTCTCCAAGTGTCACGCTTGTCTGTGCGCTTGAAAAGACTTTTTGGTTGTCAAAAAAGACGCTTGCAGTGGCGTTGTAGTCTCCGGCTGGAACCATGATTTGCGCGTTAATTTGAAAGATTTTTTGTTCGCCGCTTCGTATTTCCTGTGTTTGCGAAGTGAAAGCTTCTGCCAAATTGTTCTGGTCGTCAATAAAAGTAATCTCGAGGAAAGCGTTGGTGTCAAGGCTCCCGGTGTTTTGAACGGGCACGCTGACTGGAAGAATGCTTCCCTTGCGTATCTGGCTTGGAATTGAAAAATTCGTTATTTGAAGCAGGTTTGAGGGCATTGTCACGCTGACGGTTTTTTGGTTTCCGGTTTGCAGTGTTTCTCCGTCAAGAATCATGGATTGCTGGATTGGAGTGCCTTCTTGGTAAATGATTGCCTGTACAGTAAACGTGCCAACTCTCGTTGGCTGGAAAACCGTTGGAAACACATATGCGTTCAGGTCTGATGGGGAAAGTTCTATTGGTTCGGTGACATTGTAGTCCACCACGTTTCCGAATTCGTCAGTCGTAATGAACTCTACGACTGTGTCCTGCCCGTCGTAAACTTGGCTTGAAGAAGCCGAATTTCCGCTTCCCGGCATTCTGAGTATTTCGTACTGGCCTGACTGGTTTTTGACCAGCTCTGTCGGGCCGTAAAAAAGGAACTGGTCTTGCAGGGTGTTTTCCTGGCTGTTGTTGTCTGCCTGGCTGTTTAAGGCTGCGTTTGCTATCACTATAGAAAAGACCAGGAAAATCCCGATAATTGCCTTGCCTGCCTTGGGTTTTGCCCCTTTCAGGCTGTTTGTTTCCCCCACTAAACCCCTATAGACTCCTGTTTGCGGGATTAATTAACGTGTGGTTGAAAACTATTCAACCATTTGGTTGATTTTTTCATTTTCAATGTTCAAAAAATTGCCGGTCGGGATGCTTGGATGGTCCAAAACTCAGGCAAAAGCCCGTAGAGTTCCATGGGATCATAGGGGCGAAGCTCCCGTCGTCATTCAAGCCCGGTCGAAACTTCCCTATGCACATGTTATTTTTGTCTAGTGAATGTAGCTGCAACGAGCAGCGGGAACAATATCGTCGTATCCCCCGCGACTTTGCCGGTGTTGGCGTTTTTGTCTGTGTTGTTCCAGTACTGAAATAGTTTGACGGGCTTGAATTAAGTTTTTATACTGCTCTAGTCTATTTTTTGTGGTGAAGTAGTTTGCCGAAGCGGTTCAAGGGAAAACCAATCAAACATCAACAGAAGCATGCTTCTCAGGCGCCGCTAGTCAGGCCGTCTGTTCCTTTTTTTCAGGATCCTGTTTATCATTATGTATCCGGGCTGTTTCGCGAAGCCCAGAAAGCCGGCAATCAGCAAGGAGTGCAAGAGTTTTCGAGTTTTATGCAGCAGTTGTCGGAGCAACGAATGCTGAACGAAACATATTTCGAGTTGGATGCCAAAAGAAGAGTCTTTGAGCGTATGCGGAAGGTGGAGAAAAAAAAACAGGTGCACCAGCGGCCGGTTCAGAGCGTTATTGAAAAGTCAATGGTAAACGTGCAGGAATTAAAGCGACGAATTTTTAATCCTCAGACTTCTCCGAAGAACATGGTTAAAGCGCTTGAAGCGTTGCCAGCGGATGAGCGAAAAAAAGTGATTCATGATTTGACTTCTTTTTTGAGAAGCAAAATTCAGCCGTATCTAAAACAACAGGGCTATTGATGCTTTTTTTTGAGGCGAATGGTTTCGAGCAACCCCGTTTTCCAGGAATAATTAGGGCTAAAACCAAGTTCTTTTTTTGTTTTCGATACGTAGATCTGAAACCGGTTGCGGCGTTTCTTTTTCGCCTCTACTTTTGACTTGCTTTTCAGGATCTTTTTAGTATATGTTGCGAGTTGTTTGATAGACACGTTTTCTTCTCCAGCAACATTGAAAACTCCGCTTTGTTTTGACTTGAGTGCGAGGTAATTCGCTCGAGCAACATCCCCGACGTATACTAGGTTCATGTGTGATTCTCTGTCAAACAAAAAATTCCTGTTGTTTTTGCATCCGTTAATAATTTTGGATACAATGCTTTGGCGAGGTTGCAGGGGGCCAAAAACGGTCGAGTATCTCAGGATGGAGTATTCTAGTCCGTACATGTGCGAGTGCTCAATGACAAGGTTTTCTGCGCCAATTTTGCTTAATCCATAGTACGATGTCGTGTGAAGAGGAGACGTTTCCGTAATAACTCCCGATAATCTTTTGCCGTACACGGCGCAGGTCGATGCAAAAACGATTTTTCGAACGTCTTTTTTGCGGCAAAACTCTAATACATTCAAAGTTCCATGCATATTAGTGTCAAAGAAAGCGGTTTGAGATTCACCCGTTTTCAAATTTTTTTTCCCAGCCAAATGCAATACGGCAGAAAAATCCCCTTTTAGTCGGATGGGTTTTCGGATGTCCGCTTTTAGGTCGCCGGTTTTGTCCGATTGTGAAACAGTCAGGGTTTTCGCCCCTCTTTTTTCAAAGTGCTCGAGGGTGTGTTGCCCGATAAACCCCGTTCCTCCAAACACGATGATTGTCATGAATACAATCGGTTAAAAAGTCTTATTAAAAATGGATTGATGATGCAGAAATTGGCTTTTTTTGGGGGTGCTCCTGTTCGGCTCCGTCCGCCGATTATTAAACCACGGCTTGGTAGTAACGCTAAGAAAGAAGTCATCAAAGCGATTCAACGTGGTTTTTTATCGAATTTTGAAGGGACTGGAATTGTTCAAGAGTTCGAAAACCGGTTTGCCGAATTCAACAAGGCAGGGTATGCTGTGGCAGTTAATTCGGGTACTTCCGCATTGCACACTGCTTTAACCGTAATTCCCATCCAGCCTGGCGACGAGGTTCTGGTTCCGGCATTCACTTTTGTCGCAAATGCCTCTGTTGTTATTCAGCAAGGGGCAAAACCGGTTTTCGTGGACATCGACCCCAGAACCTACTGCATGTCTCCAACGGACCTTCAAAAAAAGATCACCGCAAAAGCAAAAGCCGTAATACCCGTGCATTTGTATGGTCATCCCGCTGATATGGAAAGGATAATGAAAATCGCAAGAGAAAACAATCTGCAGGTTATAGAGGACTGTGCGCAGGCGCACGGCGCCAAGATTGGAAGTAAAAATGTTGGCACGTTCGGACTTGCGGGTTGCTATAGTTTTTCTAAAACAAAGAACATTACAACGGGGGAAGGGGGTCTGATTGTAACGAATAAGAAAATATTCGCAGATGAGTGCCGGATTGTTCGCCAAAACGGGAAAAAAAACTGGAAAGTGCACGAGCGGCTTGGTTACAATTACCGGTTAACCGAGCTTCAGGCAGCTGTGGGGATAAGTCAATTGCAGTATCTGAAGCGAAATAACCGAATGCGCCAAAAACATGCGCGAATTTACGAAAAGAAACTTGCTAAATCACTGCTTGAGCTTCCAACAGTGGACTCCTCTGTGCATCATGTGTATTATAAATATCCGGTTCTCCTTCCGAGGAACCTTGCAAATAAGAGGGACCGTTTTGTGCGTGCCGTTCTACGGGAAAATGTTTTAATCGAATCGGGGTATTCGAATCCGCTTTATGCTATTGATTTCATTCGAAAGAAAACTACGCGTGCGAACTGTCCAATTACTGAAGATATCTGTCGCCGGATTATGAACCTCCAAACGGCGCCATGTCTCACAAAGCAGGATATTCTTGACACATGCGATGCGGTTCTTAAAGTATGTGACAGTATTGAGATGATTTGACCATGAAACCGTTGCTTAAAGGAATGGGAGTGTCTAAAGGCAAAACAATCGGGGTGTGCAGGATTGTTCTTTCTCGCTCAGATTTCGATAAAGTTAAGGCCGGTGACATTCTAGTTGCCAGAAGCACGGATCCTTCGTATGTCATACTGTTCATCAAGGTCTCGGGAATCATTACTGAAATCGGGGGGATTTGTTCGCATGCGGCGCTGGTTTCGCGTGAATATGGGATTCCCTGTATCGCTGGCGTTCAAGAGGCCTGTCAAAAACTCAAAGACGGTCAAAAAATAGTTCTGGATGCCGACAAAGGAGTGATTTATGCCGCTTCCGAGTGAATTTCTGGATTCCGTTGAGAATGCGGTCAAGAACACGGATCGGGCAACCTTTTGGCCGGGCGGTGGAGCCCAGATTGCCGGGTCGTTCATAGAAAATGATGCGCTTGAGTTGCACAACTTGTTGCTGCAGGTGCAACAAAGAGTAACCGCGCATGAAGCGGCCAAGTTTGTTTACAACCCTTCTGTCATCCGTTATGTGCTGGCGGGAAACTATGTTATTGGACTTAAACTCCTAATTCGAAACAAGAAACTGACCCTCAATCAAGCCGAAAAATCCCTCGATTTTTTCATTGAACTGCTGGGAGAAAAAATGGCGGATGATCCGTTCTGTGTAGCGGGTCGAAACTACTGGTTCTCCAAAAAACAGACTGAAGAAATTTTGCAGAAAAAAAAGTTTGAGGTTGCAACAGAATCTGCTGCAAGAGTCGTTTCTAAAGCAATAATCGCATTGAATTCTCTGGTGTGGAGTCTTTATTATGATATATATATTGCCGCGGGCTGCGAATTCCATGGGCCGTACGATGTAAATTACAAAAACCAAAAGTTCCAGCTTGTTATTCGGGATTATTTTGACTTAAAACCTTTTGACATCTGGCCGGATATCCAAGATTACCCGTTTCGCTCGGTAACATTGTATTTGCTTTACTCGAAAACGGATATTGCCGTCGATTTTTATATGCATGATACCTCCTCCAAGCCTCTGCGTCCCAATCTGAAGTTTTTTTATGCCGAAGCAAGGGATTCGAACCAAAAAACAGTCCAGATAAAACCAAGGGAACTTAACCGGTTAATTCAGACTACAATCGGATTTGTGGACCGCCAAACAAAAAAAATAAACGAAATGAGTATTCCCGAAAAAATTCTTTCAGGAGCCAATATTTGTTATTATCAACTCAAAGATCTCAAAACCGCATTCAACTGCGATTGGCATCCAACACCTGAAACCATCTTTCAAATAAAAAAAAGGGGAATCACTGTTTGGAACAAGTATGTCCAAAAAAATGATGATATTCATGACTCGACCGATTGGAAAGAAAGATACGACCTTACAAAGCCGCTCTGAAGTTACTGCGTCTTCTAAGAATTTTTCATAGTAGTTCCAAGAATTTGAGTTGTACCGAAAGCAGGTGCGTTCGCTTTCCGTGCAAAATCAAGCAGTTGTCTTGTAGGAATGTCAATGGTGTTTCCGTAGGACTTGGAAAGCTTTCTTCCGAATTCGTCGACAATAACAGGTGTGATTAAGGTCATTGGGATATTAAAGCCTGGTTCAAATCGCTTTAGCAGAGCTGAAGTTACATTCACGTTTCCGGCTTGATAATGGTCTCCGCCGCGTATGCATAAATCAATCTTAAATATCAGGAGTCTTGGAATCAACAGCGGTTTGTGGTAAATCCAATAGTCAAAATCCTCGAACCCGCCGTTTGAAACTTTTCCGCATGAATGGCAATTGAATTCAATCTTGTTTTCATCTGCCAGCAATGTTTTTCCATCTGCTTTTTTGCAAGATGGGCAAACGGCTCCTGCATAATGAGCTTGGTCCGTCAAAACAGCTTGGTTGGTCGATGATTGAATAATTTTGGCAATTTCATCCGGGTTTTCTATTGAAAGCTTCAGGTACTTTTGAAAAATAATGTTTGAAAGAAGTTCTGAGTTGCGAACAAATCGGAATTTAACGGAAGGAAACCGGTTTGAAAACAAGTCATCGACTTCTCTTTGGATGACCTTCTCATAATGGTCGACGATGGTAGGACAACAACCATTATGGTCCGGAATGTTTCCGATGCTGGTTTCTTCGCAGAAAATATTGGATCCATAGGTTGGTTCATTGTCTCCATATGCACTTATTTTTTTGTAAAAAAATTTGCCCCTTGGCGATTTTTCCAAGTATTTCAGCTCGTTGGGTTCAAAATCGTTTAACGAAATAAAGAATTGAAATGCAGGTCTTCTTTCGGTTTTTTCAAACTCTTCGCAGAGTAAATACGGGTAAACCAGCAATGCCATCTTGTTTCCGGCATGAAAACCCAGTGGGCGGATTCCAATATGTACTTTTTCTGTTCCTTGAATTTGTTTTGCCATTTTTTTTAATCCGTTGCGATACAGGAAAAGGTCTTTCATGGTTTTGCCTTTTTTTATGATTTTGCTGGGTCTGCTACTTGTAGCGGGGATTTTTGGAGGTTGCTCTTTAGGTTGAGCGTGCAGTTAATAGGGTCGCAAGCAGAACAGAGTTTTGGATTGGAAGCATTGGATGCCCCTTGGAAGTATTTTTTCGAATGCCAAATCGCAGTTAGTGGCTGGTCGAAAACGTTTCCAAGGCCAAATGGTTCTTTTTGATAGGGTGTGTTAGAGCAAGGGTAAACCTGGCCGTCCTCGTTAACGAACAACGTGTACTTTGACACCAAGCACCCGATTCTGGAGTACAGCGTTTGGGTGTATTTTGATTTTGTGCTTTGAAGCAGTTCGTTTGGAGTGGTTCCAAAAATGAACGGGTTTTCGGACCGAAGCGATACGCTTTTTGCTTTTAACGCGTCCATCAATAACGGAACCACGCGATTGTTGTAATCTTTGATTTGTTCCGTCGACAAAAACCAGTCTTTTTTCAATCGAATCGGAATTAAATTGATTTCATCAAACCATTCACCGCCCCCAAGTTCAACCAAACGAGGGAGTTGGGAATAATTCTTGTTTGAAACCACGAAGTTTACAACGAGTTTTGGTTTTCTCTTCGAACTTCTTTTTTGGAATAATAATTTCAGACCCGTAACGGCATTCTGCCACAGGGAAACTCCCCGTTCCCAGTCATGAAATGCGGGAGTGGCTGAATCGATCGAAACGTGGATATGATGGGGGTTTGCTTTGAGTATTTGGTCGGTAACCGAATCAGTGAGCATTAATCCGTTGGTGATAAATGATGTTCGAATCTTTTTCTGTCGTGCGGAGTCAAGCACCTCAAAAAAATGTTTGTATAAAAGAGGATCGCCGCCGGTCAACCGAAGCTCTTTTGCCCCGAGTTTATTTGCATCTGTAATCATTTCGTTCATCTTTTCCAATGAGAATCCGGAATCCTTTGTTTTCCAGAAATCGCACATCTGGCACCGTGCATTGCATCGTTGCATCAGTCGGATCATTATCATTAAAGGAGCGAACGTGTTTTGTCGAAACATTTTTAATGCCAGTTTTTGCAAATCGTTTTCCATATTCATTCAGCCAGTATTTCTTCCTTTAAATTTTTAATGAAAAAGAACAGGTCTTGCCGTGTTTTAATCGGCTCGTTCAAAAACTCCGTGGGCCACACAGTCGAATAATATTCAAAAACGGGAGAAGGAATTTTTTTTAAAGCTTTTTCAAGGTGGAGTGGGTTTTCAGATAAAAATATCTTTCCGGAAGGTATGCTGCGATACATCCGGCTTGTACCGTCTAGGTTTGGTACTGGCAAATAGGCTAATTGAAAAGGTCCATTGGAGAAAGTATTCATTTTCGCGCTTATTTCCCTGGCTTTTCTGACTGCATTGACCTGCTGGATGTTTTCTACAGCAATCACAAAGGGAGTCTTTTTTGTGTCAGTGATTTTTTGAACAAAACTTGGCAAATACGTCGCAAGAACCCTTCGATGAACCTCGGCTGTTACACTCTTTATATCGCCCGTATTCCCGATTTCTTTTTTTGCCGTCCATTTTCCGATGCGGTACAGATCAGCCATTTCCTGAATGGACGAAAAACTTCGGATTGAATTCATAAAATATTTTGAGGCTTTTTTTATTTTGGCTTGATCGCTTCTGATCACTCTAAAATGCGGGTATTCCAACTTTTTTCCGATCTGTTGGCAAGCCTTTTCAAAACGGGTTCCTACTGCTCTCCAATCGGTATTGGTTCGAAACTGTTCTTCATCGGTTCCAACAAAAACCAGTGCAGGAATATTCAATGTTTTTGCCGTCTTTAGGATCATACACATATCGATAATGCTTTCAAGCGTGAAATCCTCAAAGCAGTCCATAATACAGGGGCCCCCGATTAGAGTGGCTTGCTTCAACGCAGAGAAACCTATTTTTTCAGTGGCCCCGATGAACAAATGATTTGGTAATTTGCCATTTAACTGGACAGATTTCGGCAAAGCTTCGTTCATGTCAATTAACCCGTATTTTTTCTTTAGCGATTCGCCAGTCATCCAATACCATTTCTCCAGAAAGAAATCTTGGATTGAATAAGATTTCATAAAATCTGTACCTGTTCTTTCTTGGTTTCTAATCCGAGTGCTGGAAACAGTTCTCATGGTTTTGTTCACCTAAAATTTTTTGATTCGCTTGGCGATTTCGTCTGCGCCGTTCCCACCAAGAGAGTTAAAAAATTCGGATTGGGTGCGCTGAATTTTTTTTGTCGAACTTTTACTTGATGATAATACTCTTTGAAGAATGTGCGTGAGGCGTTTTTTGTTCTGGTCATCCTTTTCAAACCGGTTTACTGCGTTAAGTACTTTAGAAACCCCTTCTGTTTCTGGTTCGTTTTTTTCAATGTTTGAGTTTGGATAGAAAGTATTCCAGTTATCGTTCTCTAGAACGAGTCCGTGGGAATTAAAAGTATTCAGGTTCCAATATTGGGAATAGTTTTGTGGGGGGAGAAAGAACGCGGGGATGCCAAACGAAAATGCTTCAAACGAAGTAGTTAACCCGGGGGATGTCAACAAAATCTTAGATGCTGTCAATTCTTTCAAAAAAACGTCGTGAGGCAATGATTCGAACTGTGCATTTGGAATTGCATACATCTTTTCAAGTTGTTTCATGATTTTGCCGCAGCCAACAAAAAGGATTTCGTCAAAATTAGTCCCGCTGGCCAGCACCTTCTGCAATATTCCCGTCACTGTAAACGGGTAATTCGAATTCTTCCCAGTTTTAATAAATGACGATTCGATTCCGCCGAAATTGACTAACAGCTGGTTCTTTTTTTGTGTCCGCTTCGGTTTGGGCATAATAATTGGACCCACTACAATCGGGTTCTTTATTTTATTCCCGAACCTTCCAAGTTGTTCTTGGACTCCGTCAAAATTTTGAATAAAATAAAAATCCGAATTCGCTTGGGCTTTTGGGATATCATTCCACATCCAAAACAAACTGTCTACTTGTGCCATCGGAACGCTGCGTTTGAATGCGAAGTTTGCAGAAACCGGATTCATGACATTCAAAAACAAATCGGCTCTCTTAAAATGTTTTTCTTGTCTAAATAAACTACTTGAATTTTCGGTGTCACAGTCTATTATTTGGTTAAATGGGCCAAAAATTCCAAGTTCTTTGCTGGTTCCGGATGCCAACAGAGTCAGACGTGAAAAAGAAGAGAGTTGTTCCGAAAGTGTAATCAGTTTTGAGATTGGACCAAAACAGAATGGAACTGCATCACACAAAATTGATTTTGTACGCGTCGGAAATCCCCCCCAGCGCCATTTAATATAAATCGCTATTTGGACTTAACAGAATCTGCGATTGGTTGTTATGTTTCTTTTGTCCCCCTCAAAGCTTTTGCATACTTGGTTTTGTTATGTTTAACTGACGTATGCGCTATATTGGCTTTGTTCGTTCTTGCTTATAATGCCCTTCTTTTTTCGACACCCTGCCAAGCTTCTCAAGCCCAGCTATAGCTTCCTTGTGCACGTGTTATTTTTTTGCAGTGAACCCGGCCATTGCGAGGATCGGGAACAGTATCGTCGTATCCCCAACAACCTTTATTGTATTGGCGTTGGCGGCAATTTTGCCCCAGCTTTTGGCTTCTTCGGGTTCGGCGCCGGAGTCGGATCCGTCGAATTCCTGGGCGGTCGTCATGTAGATTGCGTATTTGGCGCCTTCGCGGTACATGTTGGCGTTGCAGAGGGTGTGTTTGACGACTCCGCTTCCAAGTACGAGTATGCCGGTTTCGTTGGCGTCGAGGGTTTGTTCGATTAAGCGGTGATGGTCTGAAATCTGGTCAATGATTAATTTTTCTTTTCGGTTGTAGTTGAAAAAGTAGCAGTTGTCGCCGATGGCGCCGTCCATGAATGCGGGGCAGTAAACCGGAATTTTGTTTTGGTGGCACCAGTAGTAAATGGATTCGGGATTGTCTATTTTTTTCCCCATGCGTCCAATGATTTCGGACGCGGAAAATATGTGTTTTGTTTTTTGTTGTTCAAAGAGTAATTCTTCGAGGACTCGTTGGAAGAATTTTTCAAACCAGATGTAGCGTTCGTTGGGAGCTAATAGGTTTCCGATGCGGTTGATTCCTTTTTTCCGAAGCTTGGCGCCGTCCAGTTTGAAATCAGAAATTAAAAAGGGTGCGTGGCATTTGATGAAGTCTTCTTCGATGCCGCCGGCCGTTGTCACAATCGCGTCAACGAGTTTGTGTTCGGCTAAGTAGCGGAGGATTTCGCGGTTTCCGCTGGAAACTTGGTTGGAGGTGTATCCGAGGAAAAGCGTAACCTTGTCTTTTCGCATTTTTTGCAGGATCTGGATGGCGCGTGCGAGGTGCGTGGCTTGAAAGCCCGTGGTTTCAAGGTGGGAAATAAGGGTTTGGAGGTCAAAGGGTTGGTTGAGGTCGGCTCCTTTGACTTCAAGGCCTTTAAGCGAAACGCTTTTTTTGAAGATGCTGGCGTAGGCGTCTTTGAAGGTTTTTTGGGTCACAAAGAATCCACAAGAGAGTGTTACTGGTTATGGATTCTGCGTGCAGAAGCCCTTTAAAAGCCTTGGAGGGCGTCATTGCTGGCTTTTGGCGTATTGGAGTAGCCATTCAACGGAATCGTTGAGCCGGATGGTGTTTTCGTGTCGGTGAATGATCTGGTGGGTTTGAAGGTTTGAAAGCAGGTGCTCGATGCTCGATTCGTTGAGTTCGGTGAACCGGCATAGTTCTTTGATGGTGCAGTTTCCAAGGGTTAGAAAATGAAACACTTTGCAATAGTGGTCCATGGAAAACGTGTTGGGCGCGATTTTGGCGTGCATGACGCGCAGCATGGCTAAGTCTTTGAGCCGCATGGCTAAGTCCCCCTTTATTGGTGAATGGTTCAGCCTCCCAGCTGAACTTTTGGTCCATAGGCCTGCGCGCAGTCCTGGGCGAATAGATTGCGGTCTTTAGACGTAATATAGTTGAGGTTGAATTCGGTTCAACCAATTGGTTGATTTTTCAGGGAGTGAATATGGTTTGGAGAAGAAAGAGGGATGAAAAGGCAGTTTTTCGTTTTTAATTTTGAATTTGTATTTTTGTTATCTTTTTTTCGTGGCTTGGCATTCGATTCCGATGCAGGTGACTTGGACACTGTCGCCTTCTTGGTAGCCGAGGCACGCGTCGCCGTCAATGCAGGTGGCGACGTTGGTGTCGTTGATGCGTAGGATCACGGTGCTGACGCGTAGGTCGGTTGAGACCCATTTGTTGACTTCGGTGATGGTGCCGTCAAACCGCGCTGGGTTGGAGAAGGATTCCAGGAATTCGGGGGACAAAAAAACCGAGAAGGTGAACCCGATGGCAATCCCGATGGCAAGGTAAAAGAGGGCGTTTGGTTGGATGGGCATTTGCCGCGGGGGTCGCTGCGGGTTTTCGTCTTCGTCAAAGAATTGTTCTTCCATAAAAAATCAATTCCGGTTCGAGTGCACCAATTTTGGAATACTTCCGGTACTAATCATTGAATTCAAAATTTTTTTGAATTGCATATTTTTTTGGGGTTTTTGGATTGAATCGTATTCGTTTCTTCTTAAACTGGAAGTCCAAATAGTTTTTATGCCTTGGTTTTTGATTGCTCGATTTCCTTCATTTGTTCAAGGAGTCCGCGGGCTTTGGTGTTTTTTTCGAAGTGTTTGCGCGTGGGTTCGAGTGCGGCGTTGAGTTCGCGGGTCACGGCGGTTTTGAGGTCTTGGGGGTGAAGTGCGCCGCGTGAAAAATCGTTTTCCAGTGCTCCGTAGCTTGAATACGTGACGTCGCCCCCGAATTTTTCGGGGCGTTCAATTTTTAATTTTGAATTTAGTTCAAACAGGATGTATTTGCAGTATTCGAGTACGGGGTTTTCGTTAACTGTTTTTTCAGGGCAGTAGGCTTTTTTGATTTTGCGCGCGACTTCGTCTACTGAATCGGTCATGAAGATGGCGGAGTCGGGGTTTGATTTGCTCATTTTCATGGCCGTTGCGCGGGCCACGGTATCCGTGATTTCTTTGGGGGGTTCAAAGAGTCCCATGAGCATATGGTGGTGCACCGCGACGGGTTTGGGGTATTCCAGTTTGTCGGCGAGTTCGCGGGCAAGCACATTGACTTTGCGTTGGTCCATTCCAAGCTGGCAAATGTTCGCTTCGAGTTGGAAAATGTCCGCGGCTTGCATGCAAGGGTACAGTATTTGCGCCGCGCTTAAAGTATCGCTTTCGCTTCGACCCATGATTTGGCTTGTGCGCACCACGCGGTTGAGCGTCGTGTTCCGTGCAATGGTCATGACTTTTTTCCAGTAATCGGGTTTTGGGATTAATTCGTTGGCCCAGATGAATTTCACGCCTTTGAGGTTCAGGTGAGTGGTTTTCCAGACTTCGATCATGTATTCGCCGGCGGTGTGAATCGTTTCGAGTTTGCCGTCGAGTTTGTGGTTGGCCCATGCGTGCCAGTCGGCAACGAGCATTTTGAATGTGCAGCCGGCGGCAACCATTTTGTTGACATTAATCGCGCGGAGCAGTCCTTGGGCAATGTGGATTCTGCCGCTCGGTTCGAATCCGTCGTAGGCAATGGGTTTTTTGTTTTGGTCAAGCAAAGCGCGAAGCTCGTCTTCGGTGATGATTTCTTCGCCGACTTGGCGGATGAGTTCAAGGCGTTGCTCCGTATTCATGGCAGTCTATGCTATGTTGTAAGGGGGATTTGGTTTTTTTAACCTTCGGAGTGTTTGGTTCCTCTTTTTTGGGTGAGTTCTATATAGTGGTGTTCAAACTTGTGCATGAATTGGTCAAGCGTTTGGAAATAGGCTTGAATAAAGTAGCGTGCAATGGGTTCTGGCTCTTTAAGGTTTTGAAGGCCGTGATATATCCGGTTTCGGGCGTCTTCACTTGAGGTATCGCTTAATTTCGGTTTGCTTTCGCGCAGGATTTGTCGAATCACTACTCGGACGGCTTTGTCTGTTTTGGGGTCAACGGGCGGGTGGTGTGCCAGCCAGTTGCGGGTAAAAAAACGTACTGCCGCATAGACGAGTCTGGCTTGGTGTTCGTAGATTCCTTTGGCGGACCGGTTTTTTTTCCCTGTTCGCGCGATAATGGACCGGACCAGTTGCCGCATTTCTTCGGGAGTTATGACGGGTTTGCTTGAAATCGGGGCTTTGTTGAGTCTGGCGAATTTTTCGCTTGGCCAAAGTCCGGTTCGCGTGCGGCGTTCGTGTTCAAGCAGTTGGCCAAATTTCAATTCGCGTTCGCGTTCAATGATTTCAAGTGCGCGTCTTCGGATCAGGTTTTTGACGCGGTGCTGTTGGGCTGATGGCAGGTGTCCGAATCGTTTTTTGAATCGGGCCAGATCGTTTGCGGGGTTCGGGTCAAATGAAACCGGTTTTCTTTTTAGATGCAAAGCGGATGTTGGCATTCAATTGCTCCCGAAGTTTAATCGATCCTGATTTGGTTTGTTTTATTTCACAATTCTTGCGTCCACGGCGAATATTCCTTTTTTCGTGGCCATGAGGGGATTGATGTCGAGTTCCAGAAAGTGGTTTTGTTCGAGCATTTGCGCGGTTTTGAGAATGATCTCTGCGAATTCTTTTGGGTTCACAGGTGGTTTTCCGCGAAAGCCTCGCAGTAGTTTTGGGTGTTTGAGTTCGGCAATCATTGCAAGTGCGTCTTTTTTTTGAATGGGGAGCACGCGCAGCGAAGTGTCTTGCAGGAGTTCAACGAATATGCCGCCGAGTCCGGCGACGATGGTGGCGCCGAATTGGGGGTCAATCGTGGACCCGATGAATAATTCGGTTCCCGAAAGTTGCGGTTGCACCACGATGTCTGCGTGGGTATCGATTTTTTTGAGTTCGGCGAAGGCGGCGTTGGCGTCTTCGCGGTTGTGCAGATGTAATCGCACTGCGTTTTGTTCGGTTTTGTGCGTGAAGTGATTGGAGGATAGTTTCATGACCCATGGAAAACCAAATTGGATGTGGGATAGTTCGAATGCGTGGGCTGCGATGGCAAAGGGTGCTACGGGAATCTGGTGTGTGCGGAGGATTGCAAGGGACTCGTGGACGGGCAGCGCAGTGGGTTTCATGTAGTTCTTTTGTTTTTTTTGGATTAAAAGGATTGCGGAAGGTTTTAATCGGTCCGATTATTCGCGGTAAAGCCCAATAATGCTTTTGTTTTTGGAAAAAACGGTTAAAACCCGCGTCCGTGCGTTTTATATACGATTTTGCGCGTATTGTGTGAGCGTTTTTGCATATGTCCAAGGCATCGATTTCTTTTTTGGGGGCCGCACAGGAAGTTGGCCGGAGTTCTTTTTTGCTGGATGCGGGTCCCAAGATTTTATTGGATTCAGGCGTTAAATTCGGTTCCGAAAACAAAATTGAAGAACCATTGCCCGTGAAAACGAATCTGGATTCGGTGATTATTAGTCATGCGCATCTGGATCACACGGGGTTTTTGCCCAAGCTTTTTACGCAGGGAAACGTCTTGACGTATTTAACCAAGCCGACGCTGGATTTGAGCAATATTTTGTGGGAGGATTCGCTCAAAATTGCGCGGCATAACCGCGAACACGCGGGGTTTGAGCCCAATGATCTGCATTTGATTAATCGCTTCAGTTTTGAAGTGGCGTACAAGCGGAAACTCCCGATTGGGGATAATGTTTCGTTTGAGTTTTTTGACGCGGGGCATATTCTGGGCAGTGCCATGACCAAACTGAACATTGAGGGAAAGCACTTGTTGTATACCGGGGATTTTAATCCGGAGGACACGCGGCTTCATTGGGGAACGGACCTGAATGTGGGCAAAGTGGATTCGGTGATCATCGAGTCCACGTATGGGAACCGCAATCACCCGCCGCGAAAAGAACTGGAGGCGGTGTTTGCGGAGTGCGTGCAGGATATTGTGGATCGCCGCGGCTGGGCGCTATGTCCTGCGTTTGCGGTTGGCCGGGGGCAGGAGATTATTGAGATTTTGCATTCGCAGGGCGTGGAGGCGGATGTGTATTATGATGGCATGGGTCAGAAGGCAGCGCGGGTCATGCTCTCGCACCCGTCTTTTTTGCGCGATGCAAAGGCGTTAAAGCAGGCCTTGTCCAAGGCGATTTGGGTGCAGTCGCCTAAGCAGCGCAAAGACGCGTTGAAAAAGCCTTGCGTGATTGTCTCGTCGGCGGGAATGATGCAGGGGGGTCCCATTTTGAATTACGTGAAAAAGCTCCGGCTTGACGCCAAATCGAAATTGTTTTTTACGGGGTATCAGGCGGAGCGCACCGTTGGGCGTATTTTGCATGAGAATCACCGCTTGTTGATTGAAAACGAGTTGTTGGATGTGGCGTTTGAAGTGGAGAAGTATGATTTTTCGGCGCATGCGGGAAAAGATGAGATGCTGCGCGCGCTCAAAAAGTGGTCGCCGCAAAAAGTGTTTTTGGTGCATGGCGACCTGGATGTCATGAAGTTTTTTGCGGGCGAAATCAAGGCGCTTGGTTTTTCGCCGCATATTCCCGAGCGCGGAAAAACCTACAAAGTGTTTTAGTGCTTGTCGTGCAGTCATTAGCTGATTTATTTTTCTGATTTTTCTTTCTTCGATTGAATTATTAATGGTTTAATCGGGTATTGTGTACTGGTTTCAATGAATTCCCGAACCTGTCCCGTCTGTGGAAAATCCAAATCCCAGTTTGTGGATACTATTTGCCTGGATTGTTTTTTGGATAAGAATCCGATTTCGTTTCCGCTGCAAGTCGAGTTTGCGTATTGTCCTTCGTGCAACAAGGTGTTGTCCAAGGGCAAATGGACGCAGTCGTCAGACGCTGTTTTTTTGGAGTTGGTGACGCGGGCCTTAAGACATCCGAATCTTTCGGATGCTTCCGTTGATGGAAAACTTCAAACCGATGAGCACAACGAAACGCATTTTGTGGGGACCGTGAAGGGTAAAGTGCGCGGAGCCGAAGTGTCACTTCCGGTGTCCGTGGAATTAAGCGAAAAATCAGAATTGTGCCGTGCGTGTTCGTTGATTCGGGCGGATTATTATCAGGCCAAGATTCAGCTGCGGTTTGAATCCAAGGATAAAGAGGAGTGGCTGCGCGTGCTTGGAATCTTGGAGTCGCGGATGGATGTCTTGTTTACGCAGGATTCGCTTTCGCAGATCAGTAAGAAGGTGCGGGTCTCGAATGGTTTTGATGTCTGGGTGGGTTCGAAGCACGCCGCCAAGACCGTGGTGAGTGAGTTGTCCAAAAAGTTTCGCATTAAGCCTGTTTCCAGTTTTACCTTGGCGGGCGTGGATTCGTCGGGTCGCGAGAAAAAGACGTTTACGTTTTTGCTGCGGTTTGGGCCGTAAAATGCGTGTTATCGGATGAATTCGACATTCGGGATGCTTTGGAATGCTTTGTCTCCGGTGAGAAATTTGACTTTATGGACTTGTGCGGTCTGGTATCCGAGTGCATCGATATAGGAAACTTTTTTGTGTTTATGGTGAAACCTGAACTGGGCTGATTGTTTAAGGGTCTCGTCATTCACTTCAACGGTGTTGGCGAGAAATGTGTGGTAGTTTTCGTCTGCTTTTTCTTTTGTTTCTTCGAGTAGTGTCCAGTAATACACTTCGAGGAGATTCATTTTGGTGGTAATGATTTCGTGGTCTGTGAAATACTTTTTGTACACGGGGTTTCCTTTCAAATAGTCAATGATGGCGTAGGTGTCGGCAAAGTAGCGCATGTGTTATTCCCATCCTTTTTTGAGTTCGTTTTTGATTTGCTGGGTCGATTTTTTTGATTTCATGGTTCCAAACAATTCTGCGATGGTTCGTGCTTTTTTGACGGTGATGGTGATGCGGTCGTTTGGTTTTATTTTTTCTTTTTCGACAATTTCGTTTGGGATTGTGACTCCGATGGAGTTGCCCCATTTTCTTACAGTGACGATTGTTTCGGTTGTGGCGTTCATTATATAATTATACTTTAAGTTATATTTAATCTTGTCGATTTTTCGGCGTTTGTCAGAATCAGCTTTCGAATGCGTGCAGTGCGTTTTTGGCTTCTTCAATGGGCTTGTTCGTCACAATGAGCGGTATTTTTTCGCTTTCTGCGATTTTGACGGCGATTTTGTCGACGGTTTTGGTGCCGTGGAGTACGACGATCGAGGGTTTCATGTCGGTGGAGAATCTTCCGATTTTGATGGCGATCATGGGTGAGCGGCCGTTTTCGACTTGCTGGAAGATGAGTGCGCGTTCGGGGGTCTTGCCGTACAATTGGAGGTATTCGTGAACCGGTACTTCTAAAATGACTTTAAGCGAGTCAATCAGGGTGTAGCCGTAGATTTGCGTGTCTTTGAGTCGCGCGGAGTTGGCGATGCACTCTCCGCCGACGAGTTCGAGGAATTCGGTTCCTTTCATGGATTTGGCGAATTCGTGGGTGTCGAATATTTCGGTTTTGGGGGTGAAGTCGCGTTCGAGTTGTTTTTGGATTTTTCCACCGCGCACATTGTCAATCGTAATCAGGGCTTCGACGAATCGGTTGACGACGTGGATGCCGGGGCTTTTTCTGCGTCCGCCTTCGTAGTCCGAGATGGTCGAACTGGATATTTTTAAGTGCTCGGCAAGCTCGGTTTGGGAGATGCCAAAGATTTCGCGCCATTTTTTAAGCGAGCTTCCCGGGGCTTTGGAGAGCGTGATTTCGCCGGCCATGGTGACGAGCAGTTTGTCCATATACTCATTGTTTACCTAAAACAACCTTAAAAAGGATTCGTCAATCGTCGCCCAAAAATACGTTTTTTTGGGTCAAATAACGAAGTATGGGGTCGTGGGTTGGTTTCCAAAAAGTGAAAAATGCAAACCGTTTTTTCTTGAAAATACTTGAAGGATGTTTATTCATCCAAGTCGAGTTGTTCGAGCGTTTCAATTCGGGTCAGCATTTCGTGGGCTAAGAATCCCTGGTGTGAAATCCATTGGTTCAGTTGGTTGTATCCGGCTGTGCGTTGCGCGAGTTCGTTGTCGCGGTCGACCCAGATGATGCGAATCGCAGGTTTGCGGGTTGGGAATTGTTTGGAGAGCCATGCGCTTGCCAACACGAGTTCGGACACGGCGTCGAATTCGTCTTCAAGGATTTCCGCGATTTGTTCGCCGATCGTGCGGACGTGGAGGTAATAGTGAATGAATGTTTCCGCGGTTTTGGCGTTTCCAAACGGGATGGTGCTTTCGGTTTGAGCGATGAATGGCGAGAGTGTGCTGCTTGAAACCATTTTGGATAGAAGCGATTTGGTTCCGCGGGACAAAACCGCGAGGCGTCGGTTCTTTGCGGCTTTCGTGCAAAAAGTGAGTGCATCGGGATAAACCGTGGGCGTTATTTCTTTGGAATCGAATGCGGATTCGGCCAAATCGTAGGCGATCTGGCGGGCAGCGGTTCCCTTGGCGGGTTCAAAGCAGGTGTCGGCTGCGAAGTCGCGTAATTGTTGGGCAAGGGGTGCATTGGACTTGGATTGTACGTGCAGTCCTTTTTGTTCCAGCAGCTGGTTCACTTCGGTTTCGCTTTTGCGGGTGAGTGGGTCAAACATCAGTTTGATTTTTTCTTTGTACAGGGCATTGAGTTTGGGTGTGATGTCTTTTTCGGTTAGGACGCCGTTCAGGTCCAGCACGCACACCGGTTTTGTTTTGGGTGGTTTTGGTTTGCCGCTTTTCTGGATTTCTGTCTGAAGAGCGGTATTCTGGCTTAGTTGGGTCCATCGGTCTTCAATCATTGGGTCACCTTCCGTTTGTTTGATTTGGGTTGGCTTTTGATGATTTTAATCACTCCATTGACCGCATGCAGTTCGACAATATCACCGTCATGAAGTATGGTCGTGGCATTTTTGGTTCCGACAATGCATGGAATTCCAAGTTCGCGCGAAACAATGGCTGCGTGGCAGGTCATACCGCCTTCGTCGGTGATAATGGCTGCGGCTTTTTTCATTGCGACCAAATAGTCGGGGGTGGTCATGCCTGTGACTAGTATTTCTCCTTTCCGAATGCTGTTGATTTCGGAAGCGGTTTTGATTAACCGGATGCGTCCAACCAATGTTCCGGGACTTGCACAGATGCCGGATAATTCCTGAATCGTCCCTTTTTTCCCGCTTTCCAAATATTTGATAATCTTTTTCGCATCATTGTGGCTAAAAACGTGCTTTCCGTTTTTGGAGTAATAAAAAACACTCTGGTTTCTACGGTCTTCGAGGATTTGTTTCTCCAGTTGGTGCCTGAGTGCCTGGGGCAGTTCGTCTTTTCTGGCAAATAGCAGATCTTGCGGAGAAATGTTGTTTTTAATCGCGGCTTTTTCGAGGATGCGGTTGATCAGGTAGTGCGCTTGGCTCAGTTTTTCTTTTTTGTAATCCAAAAGAAGCGTTGCCTCTTGGGCAGCAATGAACAACTCTTCGTCTTTTGGTGAAATCATTTTTTTGGTCAGTAATTCCCGAAAGATGTCCTGTTGTTTTTGTCTGAGTTGGTCCAGGCTGATTTCAGGTTCGCTGCGTGAAGACTCCAGGCGTTCTTTGATCCGTTTGGCAAAAAAATCCAGTTCCAGCGGAGAACCGTAGTAATCGTAGCTGATCCAGAAATATTTTTTTTGATGCATTCGGATTTTGGTCAACGCGGCTGGATTTTTCTTCAGATCCGCCAGAAGGGAGTACATATTTTTTTTAAAAATTGGTTTCAGGTTCTGCTGGGTTTTGATCCAGTCGATGATTTCTTCAAGTTCTTTTTCTTCACGGTTAATGAAGGAGTATTCGGTCGGTGAAATGAGGGTGGTGAACATCTTCAACCGTTCTTTTTCGTTTTTAACCGCTTTTTTCAGGATTTTTTCCAAGTGCGCGGCCAGTTCTTCGTACACCGCGAATGAAAACGGTTCTCCGTAAAGACATGCGTCTTTGTAAAGATCGAAGTATTTGTTGTAGGTTTTTACTACTTCCGTATTGGACATGGATTTGGAATAGGATTTTCGGAGGAATTCAATCAGAGTTTTGAATCTGGCCTCGAAAATCACCCGGTTTTTTTGCAGGATTTTCGGGTCGGCCAGAAGCTGGTTAAACGCGATTTTTCCGATTTTTTTCATTTTGGTTTCGGGCCAGCAAACCAGCATTTTGCCGTCTGAATAAACCGCTAACAGCTGGTTGTAGGAATCCCCGAACAGCGGTCTGAACCCGACAGAAAAAACGTCATACAATGGTTCGGTGGTCAGGGGCGGAGCGATGCTCGCGCGGTTGTGGCGGATGTTCCATTTGGTTTGAAAAATTTCGGCGAGTGCAATTTTGGGGTTGGTTTTTTTCTTCTTTTTCGACTGGAAAATCAGGTCGGCTTCCTCCTCCTTTTGCCTCAATTCGTTTTTGTTCAGGTTTGCGCCCAGGTAAATTCGGGACTTTCTGAATTTTTTTCCGTCGCGAAGACTCAATGAACGATAATAGTACGGGACCGCGTTTTTGGTCTGGATTTCCGTGTAAGGCATTATGTATTTCTATGTCCACAAGTTAATAATTATTGGTTAAAAATGTGGACATAATAAGCCGGGTGCAGTCATTTCTTTTTCTCGATACTCACAATTTTGATCCAGAAAGTAAGGGTTTTTCCCGCGAGTTCGTGGTTTAAGTTAAGTGTTACGCTGTTTGAATCAATTTGGGTGATCGTGGCGGGTCCGTTGGGGGTCATGAGTTTGGTTCCGATTTTGATTTGTTCTGCGGGTATCTGGTTCAGGGCTTCGCGCGGAACGGATACGAAGCGGTCGGGTCTTTCTTCGCCATAGGCTTTGGCCGGCGGCAGTGTCACGGTTTTTTCTTCGTTGAGTTTCATTCCGACGACGGCTTCGTCAAACCCGGCAATCATTTGTCCGGCGCCGACCGTGAATCCGAGTGGTTCGCGTCCGGGTTTGAGCGAGGAATCGAATTCGGTTCCGTCCGAGAGGGTTCCGCGGTAATTCACAGTAATCGTGTCTCCGTTTTGAATGGTTAAATTCATGTCTAAGTCCCCTCCAGCGGCATTCTCGTCATTGTTTGAACTGGGCGGGTTTGCGAACTGGGTGCACCCGGTCACCAGTAGGGAAATGGCGATTAAAAAAATGATTTTGTTCAATTCGGATTCCTTCTTTTTTTCTCTGATATTTTTGGCGTGCAAAGGATTTTAATGCATGTGATTTGGAAAGGGTCTCTCACCAGTGCATTTGCAATTTGAAAATATCAAAAATCACTTGATTGGGTGCTAAAGTTGAATTCACTTGCTTTTTTCGTCGTTTATCGTTTGTTTTTTTATCGTGCGATTATTTTGGTTTGCCCGCATCCCGATTTTTTATAATTTGATTGTTTTCAGAAATTCGGCCGGAGTCACGATTTTTGTTTTTTGATATTGGTCGATTTTCAGCAAGTGTTTGTCGTTTGTGGCTATATAGCCGGCATTGGATTCGATGGCGGTTTCGATTATTTTGTTGTCGTCGGGGTCGTCTTTTACAAGGTTGATTTTGACGCTCGGATTGACGATTTGTTGAAAAATCGTCACGGCGCTTAGCCGTCTTTCGACTTCGGTTTGGTTGAGTTTGAAGTCACGCGCCAGTATTCGTGCGTATTCGTCCAAAATAGCCAACGAAGAAAAACAGGTGATTTTTTTCTCAATCGCCAGACACGTGATTTGGAACGAGGCCCCGCGCCAGAACGTGGCGGAAATCAGGACGTTGGTGTCCAGCACCACACGAATCATTCGCGGATTCCCCGTCCTTTATGGATTAATCCAGTAACGTCTTTTTCTTTCACGCCCAGTTTTTTAGCGTGTTTTTGCCCCTCGGCGTTGATTCGTTGCCACTCACCCATGATTTCCGCTTTGGACGGCATCGAAATCCGCTTGAGTAACAGCGTATCCTTGGAGCCGGTGACAGCAAACGCTTCACCTTCTTTGAAACCCAACCGGTCGCGGATGTCCTGCGGGATAACGATTTGACCGCGAGAACTCATCTTGGTTAACTCAACTTCACTCATGGTTTTTCACCCAATAGTATTACACCACAACCTATTAATAAGTTTATCTTATAATAAGAAAGTAAGATTCGCAGAGAGTGGGATTTGAACCCACACGGGCTTTCGCCCACCAGCTCTCTTCTGCTTTTTTTCAAGTTGCATTTTTTTCTTTTGGGCAACTTGCACTTTTCTTTTTTAAAAGAAAAGGGCAGCTCAAGGCTGGCGCGTTAACCAGGTTCCGCCATCTCTGCCTGCGCGCTTTCGATCACGCGTGCCGAGGGACTGCCGATTTGCAGGCCTGTATTCACTGCGCGTTTTGCTTCCATGCATTGATGCGCATGGCATTTGCAGCAAGATCGTATTAATTCTGGGTTTGGCGCAGTTTAAAGGGTTTTTGTTTCTTGTTTTGGGCGGGTTTTGATGCATCGGATTCGAAAAATCAAGACGCGGTATGGGGATTTTGTTTTCAGGGATAAGCCCCCTGAAGGGCTTTTGGTCACGCCGCGGGGCCGGAAACTGAGGCGGCGGTATGCGCGGCTTTTGTCCACTTTGCGCGTGACTCCGGAGGGAAGGCCGGCGATTCACCCGGAGTTTGATCCTCATTTTGTAGGCAAGGGTGTGCATGGGCAGGTTTTTCGCATTGCGCCAAAAAATTTGTCTTGGGCAGAGCGCTTGGCGAAACGCTGGAGAAATATTCCAAAGCCAAAGACGATGGTGGTAAAGGGGTACTCCAGCGGGTTGGAGCGTTTGCAGGTGGATGGTATTTCGCAGCTGGTGGCGGAAACCGAATTGTATAATTTTTTGAAGAAGCGCCGGAATAAGTTTTTTGTTCCGTATCTTCCGAAATATTTTTTTGCTTCAAACCGGTTTCTGGTCCGGAAATTCGAGCGTTTTCCGCGGGTTTCGGACCTGTTGTTTTTTTTTGACATGACTTCGGATCCTTCACTCCAATCTGCTTACTCTTCGATGGGTTTTCTTTCGGAGAATCCATTGTCGGCTAGGGAAATGAATCGGTTTGTTCGGGTGAATGATATTTCGCGTGGGGAAGTCGAATCGATGGTGGCGGAAGTCAAGCAGGCTTTATTGCGTGAGTATCCGAAAGCCGTATTGCGCGGAAAAAAGGGTTTTCCGGTTGAATTCGATTTGGAGCGCCATAATCGAAACATCTTGGTGCGGGGGCGCGATCCTAAGACGCGAAGGCTGTCCATTGCAGTGTATGATCAGGGTCAGCGCTCGATTCCAAACGTGCTGGATCACATCAAGAAGTGATTTTTTTTAGTCGCAGATCAATGGGACGAACACGTAGCAGCATTTGCGTTTTTTTGGGATCAGTTTTTTGTTTTGTTTTTGGTAAGCCACGAGTTCAAGTGCATCGGGGTATGTGGCGGCGGTAATCTCCAGTTGGTTTTGGTTTTTTTTAGTTTTTTCATTTGTATTTGCAATCGCCACGGGTGCAACAATGATTCCGCCTTCGAGAAGTTGTTCAACGAGGGTATCGGGTATTTTGGAGCATCCGGCGCTGATTAAAATCCGGTCAAAGGGCGCGGATTCTTTCCAGCCTAAGCAGCCGTTGCCGGTGTTGACGCGAATTCCATTTATTCCAGTTTCCCGAAGATTTTGGATTGCTTGTTTTTGCAGTTCGGATTGTAATTCGATTCCAAACACTTTGGTTGGGTCCGATGTAAGGTGGGACAATAAGGCGAGTACGTAGCCGCTTCCGCTGCCAATTTCAAGTACTTTGTTTCCAGTCTGAATGTCCAATAATTCGAGCATGGCGGCAATCGTGCTCGGCTGCGAAATGGTTTGTCCCCCTCCGATGGGAAACGCGTTGTCCGCGTATGCGTGGTCGTGAAGCGAATCCGGAAAAAAGGCTTCGCGTGGAACCGAAAGGAATGCGTTTTTTACCGTGTGGCTCTGGATTGTGTTTTCACGGGTTAATTGTTCTACTAATTTTTGGCGCTTGGCGTTGAATCCATTCAGGTCCTGTTTTGTTTTGTTTGCGCTTTTGTTCGATGGGTTCATGGGTATACTGACAGGGGTTGGAAACATTTAAATTTTGGTTTTGTTTGAGCGTATCTTTTTTCTTTATTCCGTCATGATATGGTTTAATACCGTGGCCTTTCAGTCGGATTGTTTTTCCTAAAATGCATGGGTACTCAAGAGTGTCATTTTAGCGTTAAGAACCACAGCACCGCTACAATTATTGTTGCAGCCAGTGCCGGTACTGGCAGCCAGTTTGTTCCAGAATTTCTTTGCCCTCACTGTTGCCATGATCCGGCTTGTTTTTACCGCCGCAGCAATTCACTTTCTCACCGCCTTTTTTTGGGTGGCTCTTTTATACAAATACGCCGTTGCTATGACTAATAAAGCGAGGAACGCCCAGTCTGGAATTATTTTTGCTGCCTCCAGGGCATTTCCCTGCAGGTCTTTTAACCACACGGCAAACGCTATTTGTTCGCCGGTAGCCGCCGTGATTTTGTTGGTGAATGCCGCGAAAAGTGTGAATGCCCCGATGAGCGTCAGGATGCCGCCGGACATTAGTGCGGTTGAATGCATTTCAACGCTTTTTCCAAATAACTGCAGCCTAAAAGTTTTTCCTTTCACTATCGGGTGTTCTGCAAGGTTATATTTTTCCCACAGCAATGCAAGTGCTACAAGTGGCACTACCATGCCTAGCACATATGCCCATCCAAGAAAGAATGCCTGCACAAAAGAAGCGCTGATTAGGGATAGCGTAAGAACTCCTGCGAGCACCGGCAGGCAGCATGAGCTTGCAAAACCGGAGAAGAGGCCAAGCTGGTACACGGTTATGGCGTCCATTTTTTCCATGCTTGGGGCCTTTGGCTTGAACGGCATTGCCATAGACTTGCCTGCAAGTGTCAGGATGCCTAAAAGCACCATAAACAGGCCGCCGGCAATGAATATTTCCCTGTGGAATTGCGTTGCAAGCTGGCCAAGCCCTGCAAGGCCAAGCCCGATTGGAAGCAGGATTGTGGCGAGGCCAAGCATAAAGATGAGTGTCATTTTGAGTATCTGTTTTTTTTCCTTGAGCGCAAAAGCAAAGTATGCCGGAAGAAGAAAAGTGATGCAGCAAGGCGCAAAGAAGGCTACTGCTCCGCTTAAGAATGCGGCAAGAATTGAAGCCGCAAAAAACTCCGCAATCATTGGCTTGCACCCTGGATTTGGAGGGCGCTTTTCACGCTGTCAATAATGTAATTGACTGGCACATACATGGTGCCCCCTCCGCCGCCTGAATGATGTCCGACTGTTGAAGCAGACGGCTTGTAGGCGCTATATCTCCACTTGATTATTCCTTCTTTGTCAACGAGGACAAAAACATGCCCGGGCCTTTCACCGGGGTGCATGCTGTCCTGCAGTACGCCATACATTGCGGATGCTGTGAGGGCATTGTCGTAAAGAAGCGCGCTTTTGATTCCGTATTGTGCTTTTGTCCGGGCCAATGCATTTGGCGGGTCAACTGTAATCATTACTATTTCAGTGTTCATTGAGTCAAATTCTGCCTGTTGCATTTCCAGGTCCACCTGCTGTGACCAGCATGGCGGGCACATGATGCCCTCTTGAAAGTAAAGGAGAATGTTTTTCTTGCCCCTGAATTCTGACAGCTTGAATTCCCCGTCATCCACTGTTGGAAGAGTAAAATCGGGTGCCTTGTCGCCTTCCTTAAAGCTCGCCCCATTAGTGTTTGTTGCAGTCAGCAAACCCAAGCCAATCAAGCCGACAATCAGTATTATTCCGGCAAACGGCAGAATTTTTCCAATAATTTTTCCGGCACGCATTTTCAAGTCCTCCTAAAAACCGAAGATTGTCCATCCGGGGTGCATTGCTTTTTGCATTGCAATGTAAGCACCCGCAAAGACAAGTATCCAGAACCCGTTCTTTGCCAGAGGCTTGAATTTTTTCCAGTCTAGTGGCATGATTTTTCCTCTTTTGAGCCAAAGTAAGCCATTACCATGTGCGAGCCAACGCATGCAGCCAAAGCAAGGCCATAAACCCACCAGCCATTAAAACCAAACAATTGCAGGACTATTAACAGGATTACCGGCAGCATGCAGCAGATTGCCATTTGGGCGAAATGATTTGACTTTATCTCGTTCCAGATTTTTCCAGGCATGGGGTATTTTCTCCTTTTACTGTTCGGCTAGTGTTGTTTCAACAACCTCGTTTTTGTTCAAGTCAAAGTATTTGAGCCCCGTTAACACGCCGGGTTCCCTGAAAACAAAGCTGTCATCCGGCTCAATGCTTCCAACCTGCTTCCAATTGTCCGGAAAGCTTGGGTAAGCCTCCAGATCGCCTGAAATAATAAATGTCGGGAGTTTTTCCAGCCCGTATTTTTCCAGCAGTTCTTTTCCTTTCGGCGAGTTGTAGCTTATTGTTTCCTGTTCAATTGGTGTTAACCCAAAGGCATTTTCCAGCACTTGCCTGAATAGGCTGGCATCGAAAACCCCGTTCTTGTCCGGTACTGAAACAAACACTGCCTTTGTTTCTCCGCGGAGCTTCCCGGTGCCAACTTCGAGGTAAACCGGCGGAACGTTTCGAAGAACCATGGTACCATCACTCTCAATTGTCCCAAGTCTTGGCCAGTTCTGTGCGAGCACTGCTGCTTTTGTTGTCTCGCCCTGCAGCAGAACCGCGGGGATTCTTTCAATTTTGTATTTTTCGATTAACTGTTTTGATTCGCCTGAGTTTTTTTCAAGATTTTTTTCTGCAATTATTTTTAGTTCGGGCATTTGTTTGAGTTGCTGTACAAGTGAAGACAGTGAAACAAGGTTTTTTTCGGTTGCGTCTGTTATGAGCACCACGGTTATTTCTGCGGGTTCAGTTGCGGGCTGGGTTAGAGCTTCCGGTGTTTCGTTTTTTGCACCGAGGCTTGAGAGCACAATGTAGCCTGCTTCAATTTTTGCTGTGGCGCCCTGAATTAAAAAAGTGCCGTACAGCAATGAAATTGCCGCAAGCACTGCAGCAGCCATTATTATTGTGAAGACTTTTTTGCTATCCAGAAAAACCACTCTTTTATTTTCATGAAGCTTAAAGCTTTACAAATACTGTAAAGCATTATAATTTAAACCTTTCACAAAAAGGCAGAGAATCAGAGTTTATTCCGTATTTTCTTTATGTCAAGGCCTTCTTTCATCAGCTCGTTGTCAAGGCGCATTTCTTCAATAGTGTCAAGTTCTTTCAGGTGCACCGGCAGGAGGCCAAAAAAACCCGCCTTTATCGAGTGAAGAAACCTTTTTAGGTTAAAGAAGCCGCTCTTAATGTGAAGCAGCTCGTGCATCAGCACAATGCGGATCTCTTCATTGCTGAATTTTTCAATCAGGCCTGTTGAAACGAAAATTGTTTTTTTGATGGCTGAAACCACAAATGCTGTTTTGTTTACGTCCTCAAAAATGTATAATTCGGGGGTTCTGATGCCAAGTTTTGCTGCCTCTTCTTCAAGCATTTTCCCGATTTTTTTGTCAGCGCGCCTTTTCAGCCCTATTTGTGCAATAAATGGCGTGAAAATGTATGATGTCGCAAAAAACACTATTATGAGAAACAAGGCGATTGTGTGCATAGCATTGAATATTCCTGTGGAATGGTTTACGGAAGAAACAAACAATGTTGCAAGGAAAGAAAAAATGCTTGTCAGCAGAACAGATTTCATGAGGATGGCTGGTTTCATTGAGAACTTTCTGTGGAAAAAAACCAGTGTCATGGCACTAAGTGCGATGACCGCAATGAGAAAATAGTTAAGGTAAGCGATGGGGGCGCCTTGGCCGATTATGCAGCTGTTTATGCAAGCCAGTTCAGAAGCCAATTATGCAACCCCTAAATGTTTTTTCTCAGGTAAGCGATTGATGGTTCGCCAAAGGTTACCCTTAGGAAATTCAAAAACTTTTTTGAAACCCTTTTGGCGAGCTCTTCTTTTGTGACTTTCGCGCCATACCTGTACTTCAGGCCGCCTTTTCCTTTTTCAATTTCCCTTTCAACGAGGCCCCTTGAGTACATTCTGTCAAGTGTGACTGAAATGGTGGTGTATGCAACGTTGTTCTTTTTCCTCACGAATTCGAACACGTTCCTGCAGGTCTTCTTATCACTGTCACGCCACAGGCATTCAAGTATATCTCCCTCTAAGACCCCCACAATTGAATTGAGGCCCTTTTTGCCAAAATTAATTTTTGATAAATCCATGAAACCACTTTTCTCTCTGATAAATAGGGGTTGCCGCATACCTTTAAAAACGCAATGCTTTACACTGATTGTAAAGCTTTGTATTCGAAGTTGCATTTGAGGTGTTAAAAATGGTGCAGGACTGCTGTAAGCAGGAAAAAAATCAACACGGTGATGCAGGAGACAAGAAACAATCATCGGCAATATTTCTGGTAATTGGCGCATTGCTCGTGGGGGCAGTGATTGTGCAGGCGTATAATTTCACTCAAATCGGTCAGGTGAACGCCCTTTTGGAAAAACAGGCAACAGGGTTTTCCATAATCGGGGGACAAAGCACTGGTGCAATTGACATGTCCGGCTGGACGGACAATGAGAAAATGAATTATGAAATGCACGGAATAATCCCCGCAAGAGCTAATGGAAGCGCAGCCGCCTCTTCGGCTAATTCCGGCGCAAACACCGCTTCGTCAACGGCAAACTTTTCAGATGTCGCCCCGAAAGGAATTCCAAAAATTTATGGCACAGAACTTGGCGTAAGCTTTGACGATGTTTCCGCAAATGACCCTCAAAAGGCTAATGAAGTAATAGCAATTTTAAGCCAATTCGATAAGGAGAATAGCGGCAAATTCATAACGCTTGAGGGGGAAAAACAGCAGCGCTACATCCAAATAGCCTCCCAGATTGCATGCGAGTATTGTTGCGGGGCGCAAAGCCTCATTTTTCCGGATGGCCGGAAAGCCTGTGGATGCGCGCACAGCTATTCCATGAGGGGTCTCGCAAGGTATCTTCTCGACAAGCACGCGGACGAATTCACGGATGACCAGATTCTGGAAGAACTTGGGAAATGGAAAACCCTCTTTTTCCCCGGAGTACTCACCCAAAAAGCGCAGGTTCTCAAGGAAAAAGGAATAGAGTTTAACTATATCAACCTTGCTTCGAACAAGTACAGGGGCATTGAGAAAGGAGCGCCGCAGGGCGGCGGCCCGATGGTTGGGGGCTGTTGAAATGGACAAAAAGTTTTTCCACATTGTAACAGAAAAAAACAAAGAGGAGGTCAGAATTTGGTTTCAACAATTGAGTATTTGGCATTAGGGGCAGTGGCTGTAGTGCTTCTTGTTTCCGTGGTCCAGGCAATGCAGCTTTCAGGCTTGAACGAAAAAGTGGGGCAGCAAAACGCCCTTTTCGCCGGGCTTGTTTCAGGTGCAGCCAGCGCAGGAGGCACCCTTGGAAATGCCGGCGCGCAAAATCAGGCGCCACCCCAGACAGTTTCTCCCCCAAGCCAGCAAATGGTTGGCGGATGCTAAAAAAACAGTTCAAAAAATTAAAGCAAAAAAGATGGTTTCGTGAAAAAAGACAAAACCAGAAAAAGTGCTGGCAAAAACCAAAAGGAACACGCTTGTGGCCCTGCATGTTGCGCAGAATAAAAGCAGCAACTCCAAAAAGAATTTTTGGCGGAAAATGTGCCTGAATTTTTTTTCACTTCGGGCACTTTTTCACCCCCCTCATTTGTTTATGGGTACCGGCATGCCAATGGGCGTTTGAAAGCAATCCCGGACAATTCCTAAAGGGAAACAGAATAACAATGGAATAAAGGCGAAAGAATGGAAAAAGTTCTCATCTTAACAACGCCCGGTTGCAGTAAATGCATTGTCGTAGAAAAAATGCTGGACGAAATGAAAATAGAATACGAAACAGTTAATGTTCTTCAAAAACCGGAAATTTTGCAAAAATACCCGATTATGACCGCGCCGGGCATTGTCATCAAAGGCAAACTCGAGTTTTCCGGCGTGCCAGGCAAAGAAGAACTAAAGAAAAAACTCGAATTATCCACCTGAAAGAGAAAACATGAAAAACCCAACCTACTGGAAAAAACATTATGTCGTTTACGGAGACGCGGATGAGATTGGGCGTCATATTAAGCTGGCAAACTTCGTTTCAGGCAGGGAAAGTTTTGAGCTTGTCTATTTTGAGAAAAGCAGGAGCGCGCCGAATATTTTGATTTCCCCGGGTTCAGCCGGTCATGCGTATGTATTTGCCGAGCTTGCCTACGAGATGCATCGCAGGGGATGCAACGTATTCATTATGCCCAAAGAGGGCGGCCATACCATACGCGAACTCATGCCTCGCCATGCGGACGCGCTCAATTTTATTGCCAGTAACTTTAACGGGAAAACCGGCGTATTTGCCGAGGGATTGGGTGGGTATGCGGTATTCTATTTGGCACTTGCAAATGGCTCTATGAAGAGTGTGGTGTTTCAAAATGCCCCGGCAATCCTTACTGAGAAAAGATGGCATGAAGCAATTTTAGGGGGCGGGGGCGCTGCAGGGCGGCGGAAACTTATTCTTCCTTTTGCAAAAGTATTGGTCAAAATCTTTCCAAATATCAAGCTGCCCATTCGGCTCTATCTTGATTTCAAAGAACTAGTGGATACCAAAGAAGAAAACCGGAAAATTGAAGCGCCCCGCATAGAAGCATTCCTGAAAGACCCTGATTTTGATGCATCGTACCCGCTTCGTGCCATTATGTCTCTTGTATCGGAACCGCCGCCCGGTCCGCTTACCTCGCTTAGGATTCCCGTGATGTTTCTTGTACCGGTTCGGGGGTTTGGCGGAAGTTCTTATGTGGATTATTCAAAGGATTTATTCGCACGTCTGCCGTCCGCGGGGAAAAAGTTCGTTGAAGTTGATGGCGGCGTTTTCTGGATGTGCTCTCACCCCAAAGAAGCGGCAAAGATAATATGCGATTGGTTTACTGAAACCTTGTAGGCGCAGAGTGTTTTTCGGCATGAAGCTTTTACAGGCAATTATTTTTGCGTTGTCACTCAAACCGCCGTCACATAAAAAACACTGTTATTAAAAATTAACCTAAACTATTATTTGCATTGATTCGGCTGAAAACTCGCGCATGGCAAAAGAGGTTATTGAAATGAATATGGATGATTTTGCGTATGGTGTTGAAACCGGCAAAAGTTTTGACGCGGCCGTTGTGTCAGTTTTAAAAGCCGTGGAGCAAAAGGGTTGGGCGCTATTTCAGGTTTATGATATAAAAGAAAGATTGGCGGCCAAGGGCTTTGAGCAAAAACCATTAAAGATTATTGAAATTTGTTCTGCAAAATTTGCAAGCCGGTTTTTGGACAGGAACCGGTTGGTTTCCCTCTGCATGCCGTGCAAAATCAATGTGCTGGAAGAAAACGGCAAAGTAACAATCGTTGGAATGAAACCAACCATTCTAACCCGGTTTTTTCCGGAAATCGAAAAAAAAGAAGCCGAAGAAGCGGAAAAAGAACTTAAAGAAATCATCGATAACGCAAGAGGGCCGTGATTAGCAGATTAGAATTGAAGATATCAGTGTTATCGCTAATTAGTTCCTTGAAGTAAGAATCTGCAATATGGCGTTCACTATTCCAATTTTTTTCCTTTTTTTATCTTTTGCGAAGTCTCTGGGGCAGGCGCGGCTGTAGCCGAGTCGTTTTGATTGTTACCGTAGGTTTTGCGCCGAGTCGAACCAGCCGCAGGCCAATGGTTCGCATGGCAATCTTTGATTTTTTTCGAATTCCGGCCCAGAACTTGATGGCTTCGTTTCGATTAGGGTCCTGTGGCGGAGCATCTCTCCAGTTTTCCAGTTGAAGCATGGCATAGGTGTCTTCACCGATAAGTCTTCGGTTGAGTTCGAGTAATTCCCGCGGAGTTGTCGCTTTTTTGAGGGTTTCAGAAATTGATTCCTCTTTTGGTTTAGGTTTTCGAGCCATTGTATTTTTCACGTCAGATCCTATTCTTAATTATTTAGATCGAACCCGGTGGGATTCGAACCGCGGATGTTTTCTGATTTGAATCCACGTTAAAGCGTTCCTGTCTTTTCGATGAGTTCGCTTGTGGTGTAGATTTGGATGCGTGTTTGTTTTTTGAGTTCTTTGTCGTGGCTCCAAATGGCGGTGTCTTCTTTGAGCGCGCAAGCTGCATACAGCCAGTCTTTTTCATCGGATACAAGCGAAGCAACGGCTGGAAGAAATGGGACCAGTTCTTTGTCCGGTATAAGCTCGACCTGGTTTAACAGTTCTTCAACAAGTGTTTCAAATTCTTCCGGGGTCCCGGAAAACTTTTTCTTCACAGCCGCCGTGTGTTTGAAAAATTCTTGCATCAGGAATTCGGGGGCGAATAATTTCAGTGCGCCGTTAAACCAAAGCTTGCGCGTCGTACTGTCTTTGATTAATGCGGCAAAAAAAATGTTGGCGTCAGCGGTAATTTTCATCCAAGAGCTTCCTGGCGTGTTTTCGCATGGCCACATCAATTTTTGCGGAAATTGGACGGAGTTTTTCCATTGAAAGGTTTCCTCTGCGTGCCAGGCGGTCCGCTTTTTCGAATGCGTCCAGTTTGCTTTCAATCACGGTTCGAACGACGTTCGACCAGCGCACCGAAGAGTGCTTTTCCATTCGGGCCTTGGTTTTTTCCGGAATAGATAATGTGAGATTGGCCATAAAATCACATAATAATTATGTGAAAACACTATTTAAATATTGCTCTTTTGGCGCTTTGGTGGGACCGTGCGGACCCCATGGGATTCAATTTCGGGTGTGTTGTTGCTGTGGGGTGAAGGATCATCTGCGTAGCCGTTTGGGTCGACGAATCACTGGAAGAGGTTTTGGTTTTGGGGGTCCTCGAAGTCGTTGGAGTCGAAGTGCAACAACTCGGAGTGCCGTTTTGACTTTTTTACTTTCTGCTGCAAACGCTTTGATTATTTTATTTCTTTTTGGCGAATTCGGGTTTCCGCCGTCAAGAGCAATTTCTTGTAACTGCATTGAATAATAGGTGTCAAGCATCCACAACTGGTTCTGAAGGTCAATGAGGTCTGAAGGCGTTTTGGCTTTTTCAAGTAATTGGGGGATTGAGTCTTGCGCGCGTTTGGATTTTCGTTTGACCATGAATAATCAACTGTTGCTCTCTTTTTATTCGTTTAACACAAGAATATCGTCGCAGCCTTTTTTGAATTCATTGATTTTTTCGGCGAGCCCACCTAATCTTTCCTTTTTTATTTTTTTAAATCGGACCTGGAGGGACTCGAACCCCCGGCTTCCACCTTTTTCCAAGCAATCGTTGATTCAATGAAATTGTCGAGTGGTTTTTTTGTGCTGCTTTAGGACGGTGGCACTCTGATCCAACTGAGTTACAGGTCCAACAAAATCAGGCAAAAAAGTGTTTTTTTAATGGTGGGTTTGTCGGGTCGTTATATTGGGGCGAGGCTGGAATCGGCCTGTTTGGGGATTGAAAGAATAGCCTTTCATGGGCTGGTGGTGGTACACCAGGTATTTGTGTTGCGTCATCCAGTCGAGGAGGCGTTGGATTTCGGAGGGTCGAAATTCGACGGCAGTAGCCGCGCGAAGGAACGCCAAACTTTTGTCTTCTTTTTTCATAGCGTCTGGGAAGTTTTTGGTGAATCGGCAGTGAAAATATCCTTCGAGTTCCCCGAAGGGGTTGATGCTTGCGATGTGAAAGGCGCGAAGACGGGTGGTTTGCGCTTGTTCGCTCCAGCCCATGATGTCTTGAATGGAGGGCAGTCCGGTGCGTCGCCGCTGGTCGGCTTGCCAGGGATGCGTGTGAAGTTCGGATCTGTCCGTTGGCTGGGGCGGTTCGGGGTGAACCCCTTCTCGGATTCGAAACCGCGTGCCGGGCCGAAGCTCGCCCTTCTTTCCGCGGTACCACAGCATTTCGTGCGTGGTAATTTGAGGAGTTTCTTCGATTCGTTTTTTGGCAGAAATCCGAATCGGTTTTTTTGCGGGCATGAGAGTTCCTTAAAGCAATAGCGTGGCCGCAAGGGCTCCCACGAGCGGTATTCCGAGGTTGTCGTCCACGGGCAGGTATTCGGCGAGCATTCCGATGACTCCGATTCCGATGGCTTTGTCCTGCGGGATAATGAATTGAAGAACTGCGATAGCGGCTAGGATTCCGGCGAGGGTTCCTTCGAGCGTGCGGTCGCTGACGAGTTCGAGTCTGCCGCGGTATTTGCCGATCAGGGTGGAAACGCTGTCGCCGTAGGTAAGAACGATGAGTCCGATGATGGCGGGCCAGATTTCAAAGAGTGCGGTGGTGAGAATGGCGCCCAGCAGGAAGAGCAGTGCGGGTTTTCCGGGGGTTTGGGTTTCTGCGGGTCGCTCAACGTGTTTGATGAGTGCCGAAAAAAGCGGGAGTGAGTGTCCTTTTTGGAGTTTTTGGGAAATGAATAGTCCGATTAAAAACAGTGCAATGAAAATGGATAGTGGAATGGTTTTGTCCAGTTTGTAAATGGCCGAGAGTGCCAGAATGGCTAGCCCCGCATTTCCTCCGATGTAGTGAATGAATTGGCGGTGAATTTCGTTTCGCATGCAGTTTCTCCAAAGACTATTTTTTGCTGTTGGATTAGGGCTTTGCTTGTTTTTATTTTTTTTGGCAGAGCACGAGGGCGTGTTTTTTTTCAAATGGCTCAAGCGAGAGGGTTTGAATGATTTTGAATTCCTTTTCAAGCATTTGGAGCTGTTCTTGGATCACGGTTTTCGCGGGTTTTTGGCTGTCAATGCTGGGGGCTTTGATGACAAGCATTCCGAATCCGTCTTTTTTGAGAAACCGTGCATTTCTAATAAAAATTTCGGTTTGGTTTTTTTGGGCAATATCCTGGTACAGGAAATCAAATGAAATTTCTTGAATTTCGGAAGGGTATATATCGGGTTTCCCGGCGTCCGCGATGATGGGCAGGATGTGGGGGCGTTCACTTGCCAATTGGAGGATTTTGCTCATGGTGCGCGCGCTGACATCGATTCCGATAATGAGGCCTTTTCCGCGGAGGATATCCGAGAGGTGCGAGATGGTGGTGCCTTCGGCGCTTCCAAGGTATAGAATCTTTGAATCCGGTTCAATCGGAAATTGGCGTAACCCGTTTTGAATCGCAGCCGCGAGTTTGCTTTGGAAGGGGTTCCAGTTGCGGTATTCGATTTGCGCGTGTTCAATGAGGGACTCGCCGTAGACGCGGGTATGGGGCACGAGGTTTTGCGTCCAGATTTTGGATTGGAGCCGGTATACGCCGTTAAAAATGGGGTTCATGGTCTTCGCTTTTTTCTGCGGGTCTTAACCCAGAATGGGGTTTTGTCCGCGCGGTGCTTTGGGGCGCGGGTTGAAAACGAATCGGTTTGGAATCGGTTTTCAGGCGGAGCGTCGGTTTGGAATCGCTTGGGTGCAAATCGCTTTTTTTGGAATCGGCCCGGGTTTTTGGATTCCCCGTACGGTGTGCGGGGGTACGTGCGCTCGGAATCAGCGTCTTTGTGATAATTGGGTTTGGGTCGTCTGAAATTTCTTCGCGAATTCGAATCGGATTCCGTTGCGTATGAATCATTTCGCGGTTTGAATTTTGTGTTTGGTCGGCTAAAATCCGATCGCCCCTTTGGATGGGAATGGGGAGCGTATGAATCGTCTCGGGATTTGAATCTCGGCCGCGCATGCACCGATGCAAATCGGGCTCTGCCGCGGGGCTGGACATCGATTTCGGGCTGGGGAGCGCGTTCGGTGTATTGCTGGTATTCGTCTTTAAGGGAAATAACCGATCCTTCCAGGGGTGCGTTTTTGGGCCGGAATTCTTTTTTGAAATCTTTTTTGTGTTCGCGCGCGGAATTTGAAGCCTGTTCGGCTTGATATTTGTGCGGGTGATTCGGGGTTTGTTGGTTTTGGGGTCCGCGCGGGTAATTTTTTTTGTTTTGGATTTGGGGTTTGATCTCGGATGGTTTGTACGTGTTTGGAAAATCGTTTCTGGTTTTGAATCTCGTGGGCGTGTATTCTTTTTTGTATTCCATTGGGGGTTCGCTTCTGGATTCTGTTTTCGGTCTGAATTTTGTTTTGCGGCCGGGGTGCGCTTTGAGTTCTGCAAATCGTTTTTCGAGTTGTTGCTGTAATTCTTCGGCGAGGGCGATGTTCGGGTTGTAGTAATCGCTTTTGAGGGCAATGCTTAATTTTGCTGCGAGGGTGCGCGCCATTTTTCCGCGCGTGGTGGCTGGAAGCGGGCGCACGAATCCGTGGGCAAATAAGTAGCCGTGTTTGGGGGGGTTTGCGTTCCGTGGATTTTTGAGGAATTCAAAAAAGGATTTTTCGGCTCCCAGAATCTGAAGCGACGAGGCGGGAAGCTCCATGAGTTTTTGAATTGAGCCCGTGTGTTTGATCATTTTGGCGGCAATGGCGGTTCCGGCAAGGCGTGCAAAGGATGGGGTTTGGCTTGCGAGTTCGGTTTCAAGGAATTTTTCAAGGGCGTTTCGCTCGTTTTTAAGCGTCAGGGCGTTTCGCGAAACAGTTTGAAGCTGCGCGAGGATTTCGTTTGAAATCTCTGCGCCGATGGACCGCGAAGCGCTTTCAAGAATTTTGCTGGTAGTGCTTTCCTCTTGGATACTTTCAGCGACGGTGGTCTGATCGAAATTTTTCCGGTTTCCGATTTTTGCAATGAGTGCGAGGTATTGTTCGGGGTCTTTGCAGGCGCGTTCAAGCTCCGGAAAGTGGTAATGGTACCATTCTTTGGCGTGTTCGTATAATAAGTTAAAGGCGGCGTCTAAGTCTTCAAAGAGCCCGGCGGCGCGCACGATGTGGATTTCTTTTTCGCCAAAGGACTCGGTTACTTTCTGTCTGGTTCCAGCCATTAGTTTGTGCCGAAGCTTGGCAAATTCATCTATCATTGCGATAACCCCTGCGTCAAAAAGGTTTCCAGTTCTTTAATCGGAACGCGGGTTTGTTTCATGGAATCGCGCTCTCTTACCGTGGCGTCGTTTTGTTTGAGCGAATCGTAGTCAATCGTGATGCAGTAGGGGGTTCCGACGGCGTCCATGCGCGAATAGCGTTTGCCGATGCTTCCGGCGTCGTCAAAAAAGCTTAGGAATTGTTGTTCAAGTTTTTGGTGGACTTCGCGGGCTTTTTCGTTGAGTCCGTCTTTGTTAACAAGGGGAAACACGGCTGTTTGAATCGGTGCCATGCGGGGTGGAAACGCGAGAATGGTGCGTTTTTCGTCTTTTTCGCGTTTTTGGTAGAATATATCGCAGAGTGCAAAGAGGGGCCGGTCGATTCCGAATGCAATTTCGATGATGTGGGGAAAGAATTCTTTTCCCTCGGCGGTGCGTGCGGATAGTTTTTGTCCTGAAAATTTGGAATGTTGTTTTAAATCGTAGTCGCTTCGGTCCGAGATTCCGCACATTTCAGTCCAGCCGAATGAATTCAGTTCGATTTCCAGGTCCCAGGTGTCTTCGGAGTAAAACGCGCGTTCGTCGGAGTGGTGCTGGCGAAACCGGATTTTTTCAGGCGGAAATCCGAGTTCCATAAAGATATGGTTGGAGAGCCAGAGGTTCCATGCGAATGCCGGTGTTTTCAGTATTTTTTTTTCGAGTGCTTCTTTAAGCGAAATGAATCGGGTCTTTTCGCTTTTTTTTTGCATTGCTTCGGTCCAGAGGGGAAGTTTTTCGTTTTGGATTTTTTCAATGTTCCAGCTTTGTTTCATCTCGCCGGATAAAATGAATTGGCTTTCGGCTTGCGTGAATTCGCGGGCCCGAAGCAGGTGCTGGCGGGGCGATATTTCGTTCCGAAAAACTTTGCCGATTTGGAATACGCCTGCGGGCCATTGGTTTCGGAAAAAATTTGCGTAGTGTTTGAAGGGCAGAAACGTCGTGGTGGCGGTTTCGGGTCGCGCATAGGCTTCGGTGTCGGTGGAGACGGTTGTTTTCATCATCAGTGAATAGCGTTTGATTTCGAGTTCGAGTCTTCCTTTGCAGTTGGGGCATTTGATGTCCGCCGTTTTGATTTCTTTAAGGAGTTCGTCGTCACTTAGGTGCGTTGTGTTCTGGTTTCCTGTTTTTTCTTCAACCAGTTTATCGGCGCGAAAACTGGATTTGCATTTGGAGCAGATAATCGTGGCATCGTTAAAGTTTTCGAGGTGCCCCGAGGCTTTCCAGACGGCCGCGGGGGCAAGAATCGGGTATTCGATTTCAAAGAATCCTTTGCGGGTGAATGCTTTTCGGATGATGGCTTCGATGTTGTTTTTGAGGCGCTTGCCCAGCGGTCCGTAGGTATAAAACCCGGCGATGGCACCGTAGAGTTCCGGTTCGGGTCCGTACACAAAGTCTTTTTCGGACAGGTAACTCGCGAGTTCCTGTGCAAAATCGCTTTTGGAATTGGTGGGTTGTGTCATACAAAATCGTCTATTGGTAATGGAATGAAATAAGCGTGCTTTTTAAAGAAATTACTGAGAATTGTTATTTAATCCAGTGTTTTAGCGGTTTGTGGTGTTAAACATCGACTTTTTGCCCTTGTAGCTCAGTGGCAGAGCACCTGTTTCGTAAACAGGGGGTCGAGGGTTCAAATCCCTCCAAGGGCTTGTTTCGTATTCGTGTTTGAACGCAATTTGGGGTTGAGTGCGAAACCTAGTTTTAAAAACTCTTTTTGCGTTCTCTGTGCTGGTATGGCGGAGCCAAGTTTTTTTGCAGTGGCATTGGTGTCTTTGTTCGTGGTGTTGGACCCGTTTGCCAATGTTCCCCTGTTTTCGAATTTTTTGCGGGGTTTTTCGCATGCTGATTTTACGCGTGCGGTGCGTTTGAGCCACATTGTGGCGATTGTCGCATTTTTCTTTTTCAGTTTTTTTGGTTCTGCTTTGTTTGATTTTTTGAAAATCGAGTTTTCTTCGTTTAAGATTGCAGGCGGGTTGTTGTTGTTTTTTATTTCTGTGGAAATGTTGTTTGGGTTTAAGACGCGAACGGAAATGACGCTCTCAGAGCAGCAGAGTGCGGAAGAGAAGGAGAATGTGGCGGTGACGCCGCTGGCAATTCCCCTGCTCACGGGGCCGGGCGCGATCATCACGGGAATTGTCTTGTTTTCGCGTGCGCAGGCTTTGGGGCAGGTTCTCGATTTTGTACTGGCGTGTGCAATCGCGTTTATGGCGAGTTTTTTGGTGTTGTTTTCAGCGGAGCGGATTTCCAAGTTGTTTGGCGTGATTGGAATGAAGCTGGTGACGCGGATCATGGGGCTGATTCTGATGTCTTTGTCGGTTCAGTTCATCATCAATGGGATCCGCGAAGCGGGGCTTATTGCGGTTGGTTTGTAAGAAGCTTACGCAGTTGGAATGAAAATTTTTTTGAATGAACGCAAGGTATTCTGTTAAGTTGCAGGATTAATTATTTGCAGTATTTTTTTTTGATTCTAAATCTTGAATCTTCGTTGGTGTGGGGAATTGAACTCAAAAAAAAATACTTTTTCAAAGCCCGTTTCGGGCCGCGTGCTGGCGTTCGGAACCTTTGATTTGCTGCACGAGGGTCACTTGTCGTATTTTGCCCAGGCGCGCCGCCTTGGAAAAGAGCTCGTGGTGATTGTCGCGCGCGACAAGAACGTTTTCATGTTTAAGGGTTTTTATCCTGTGCATGGCGAACGAACTCGCCTCAAGATTGTTCGCGCCTTGTCCATCGTGGACAACGCCGTGTTGGGCGAAAGCAAGAATTTTTTTGGTCGGATCAAGAAATTCAATCCGGAGTTTATTGCGCTGGGGTATGACCAGTGGCCGGGAAAAACAAACCTGGAATCGCACTTGGCAGAGCGGGGGATTGGTGCGCGCGTGGTGCGTCTTCGCGCCTACAAAAAGCACGTCCACAAAACCACAAAGATCAAGGAAAAGATTCGGAACTCGCATTGAGTCGTGTGTTGATTTCGTATCATCAACTTTGCAGCAGCAAGGCTCTTTTGGGGTGTATGCTATAAATTTCTATCGCCAATTTATCTGTTTATATGAATTCAGTCCCGGGTTTGTTTGACTCTGAAATGGATTTTATCGGGTCCCAGACTTGGTATCGGCAGCGGTTTGATGCGTGTCCGCATTTCATGTTTTTTGTAGGCCGGGCGCATCACTCTGGTTTGCAAAAAACAAAGTATCCGTTTGCTCAGCGAATCGCTTTTGCGGGGTTTTCTAAAAACCGTGCGGACTGGTATCATAGTTTGGAGGAGCTTCAAAAAACGGCTTCAAAAATAATTGGGGTTTCAAAGCAAAAACCAGGCATCAGCGAAGAAATGATTCAGGCATTTAAGCCTTTTGAAAACCAGTTTTATGCGGAGTGTTTGCGCCTTAACCGGATGAATCTTTCGGATCTAACCGATGAAGCGCTATTGAAAACCTATAATCATCTGGAGGCCGTTTATTTACAGAAATTGAATGGGTCTGGTCTGATTGATGGTTTTGCGTTAAGCACCGATACCGTAATTGCGTCTCAAATCCAAGCGTTTTTGGAAGCGAACTTTTCGGAGCGGAAATTTGTTTCAACGTTTGAAGTGCTCACGGCTCCGTCTTCTTTGTCTTTTTTGCAGTTGGAAGAGCTTGCATTGCTCAAAGCGGCGCGGGAAATTCAAAAAAATCCGGCATTCAGGGGGGAAATAATCCGAAGGCACGCGGAAAACTATTTTTGGATTCAGAACAATTATGTGGCGGACCATGTGTTGGGGGTTTCTTTTTTTGAAAAGAGGTTTGAAGACGCTTTAGTGTCGGGGTCTTTGAACGAGCGAATCCAAAAGATCGAGTCTTTTCCGCTCGAGAGCAAAAAGAAAAAAGAGAACGTAATGAATGACCTGTGCCTTCCGCCGGAACTGAGAATTTTGTTGAAGATTACGGATGATTTTACGTACTGGCAGGATGAACGGAAAAAAGGTACTTTTTGGGCAACTCATTATTTCAGTTTGCTGCTTTCCGAATTTGCGCGTCGAACCAGCTATTCTCTTGATGAATTAAAGTATTGTATGCCGCCTGAAATGGGGCTGGTGTTGAAAGAAAAAATTTCGAAAGAGGAATTGCAGCGGCGGTTTGAGTATTGCATGGTTTTGTGGACTACGAAAGGATATGAAGTTATCACTGACATCAAGCGAATAGTAGAGCTGGACCGGATTGGAACCGGTAAACTTTCAAAACCCGGGGAATTGCGGGGGTTTACGGCGTGCCTGGGAACCGCGACTGGAACGGTTAGGATTGTTGAAAGTGCAGAAGAACTCAATAAGGTTCAGGATGGAGACATTTTGGTTGCGGTCATGACGCGGCCCGATTATTTGCCGGCCATGAAAAGAGCAGCCGCTTTTATTACGGATGAAGGCGGGATTACCTGTCATGCGGCTATTGTGGCGCGCGAATTGCAAAAACCATGCATTATTGGAACCAAGGTTGCCACCAAGACGCTCAAGGACGGGGACGTGGTTTCGGTTCGCGCCAATCACGGCGTGGTGCAGTTGCTAAGAAAAAGCGAACAATAAATGAAAGCAACAATCATTCATTTTTCCAAATTCAAAATCTGTTTTTTGATTTTTTTGGATTTTTGCTTCCATTCGTCTGCAAGCATGCTGGTCACGACGCTGTCATAGAATTTTCCGCGTTTGAGCGTGGTTTTTCGTTCGATTCCTTCGAATTTTGTTCCTATTTTTTGAGTCAGTTTTTTGGATCGCGTGTTCAGTAGATTGTAGCGGTATTTGATGCGGTTCAGTTTGAGTGTTTCGAATCCAAATTGGAACGCTAAAACTGCTGCTTCGAATCCGAATCCATGCCTCCAATAGGGTTTTCCGATCCAGATTCCAAAGCTTGCGCGTCGGTTGGTTGCGTCGTAGCTTCCAACTTCACAGCAACCAATTGATTGTCCAGTATTTTGATCGATAATGGCAAATATGAATTTGAGTTTACTTTTCCAGGCTTTTTCTGCCTGGACAATAAATTCTTTTTCTTGTTTGAGTGTAACCGGTGCATCTACGCTTTCCAAAAAGAAGGTTGTTTTGCGGTTGTTAATCAGTTCAAATATGCGTGGAGCATCGCTTTTTCGGATTGCGCGAAGAAATACTTTTACTCCACTTAGTTTTATTTTTTTCCAGTTCTTCAGGTTCATTTCTTTCACTGCGAATTCAATACACGTGAAACGGTATTTAAGCACTGGTCTTTGAGCGTCTCGCTCGCGATTTTGTAGCAGGTTTCGATGTCTTCGTTGGCTAATCCGATGTTGTAGTAGCATTCGTCGCGCTTGGTCGCATTTGCGATGTCTTTGCATTGCTCAGGGTCCTTGTTTGCAATTGCAACCGAGCTCAGGCAATTGCCTTCCATCGTTTCGTTGCGAATGTTGCCGCAGACGATTGCGTTTTTGAGAGCAATCGCGGTGTTGTTAAAGCAGCTGTCCCGTGTTGTTTCGTTTGGGATGTATCCGCAAAGGGACGCGTCGAGTGTTTCTTCGGCTTGGCGTGAGAGGCACGAAAAGCGGTCTGCTTCAACTGGCAGTGCAAGGCATTTCGTGCGCTCTACTGTATCTGGAATGGATTGCCCTGGTTGGTTCGTGTTAACGTCAATGCTTAGATTCGAATCGGTATTCAGATCCTGGGCTGAATTTGAATCAGTTGCCGGTGGCGTGTTTGCATTCGTGCATCCGAATGAAAAAAGGATCAGAATCAAACTCAAAAGAAATACTGTGTTTTGCATAGGGTATTCTCGCTTGGGAATTGTTTTTAATTTACTTGTTTTGTTCGGTTTTTGGTTTCGATTGCAGGAGAACGGATTCGAACCGTTGAACCCACTAAGGGAGTGGATCTTGAGTCCACCGCGTTTGACCACTTCGCTACTCCTGCAAGCCGCTTGCGCGCGGCTGCCACGCGGACCACCTTGCGGTGGGCCTGCACTATCTGACCACGCACGAGAAAGTTGTGATAATTAATTTGCCCACGAAAACGGCTTTAAATGCTTGCTTGGTGCGTCAAAGTGAAACGTTTTTTCAGATGGTGACCGAAAAGCGGGGCATTCGGATCGTGAGCCATTTGGGTTTGCCGTCGCGTCCGATAATTCTGATGCGATGCCATTTCGTTGGGTCGTGGTAGCTGGATGGTTTCACGACTTTGGTTAAATACATGGGTTGTTCTCCGGCTGTTTTTTGTCGGGGTTGACGCTTGTTCGGGTTTAATTGTTTGAGTTGCTTTTTGCTTTGAGGCGTAGCGGGTGTGTATCCTCTGCGGTGCAAAAACAATGCGGTGTCTTTTTGATCGGTTGCAATCTGGATTTGAAATCGGTCTTTGGAAGACGAGTCTTTTCGCTGTCCTGTGGCTGGGTCGAAGGGATAGGGATTTCGCCTGCGCGAAGGAATGGGTTCAATGAGATCGAATAGTTCGCTCATGATTCCGCGGTCTTTCCAGTGACTATCCACAAAGCGGTGTCCGAAATCAAGGCTTGCGTCTCCAATCCATTTTCCGTCAATCATGACGTAGTATTGTTTTCGAATGGGCCGGTATCGGATTTCAACGATTTTGTGGCGCGGGGTTTCAAACACGCCGTTGAGGTGCCCATGCTCCGTGACCAGCGGGATTTTGACTCCGATTTTGTCGTTTTCAATGTACACGTACTTCGGATTCGGATTTTTAATTTGCGTTGCGGGAACTTTCCGGAACGGTTTTATTTTTTTGGGCTTGGAACGCGTCTTGGGCATAACCACCATCTGATTTGTAATCATTTTTTTGAATTGTTTTATTCTTTAGCTTTTTCTTCTTGGAGTTGAATCGTGCGTTGTTGCTTGTACATGGAAATAATTTCTTTGGTCGTGGTGGCGTCGGTGGGTTTTTTGTCGGAGACCATCCGGACCAGCCGCGGGAACCGCAGAGCATACCCTTCGTCTGTTTTGTTTGTTTTTCCCGCGGTGTGAATCGGGCTTTGCGTGATTTCGTCGGCGCGGACTTCGACCACGAACTTTGGAGTGACCCAGTGGTCGGCTTCGATGTTGGATTCCACGTTCTTTGGTTTGGTTTTGACGCTGTGTTTGGATAACAATTGTTCGAGTTCGGTAAGCATCGCTTCGGTCATTCCGGTTCCGATTTTGGCCAGTGTCTGAAACGAATCCGCGTCCGGATTGTAGACTGCGGTTAATAATCCTCCGAGTCCGAATTGCGTGCGTTTGCCGGCACCTTCAAAGTATCCGACAATTACCGCGTCCACGCTGTCCTGCAGTTCGCCTTTGTAGGAGCGCTTGAGTTTGATCCATGCGAATTTGCGCGCGCCGGCAATGTAGGGTGCGTGCAGGTCCTTGGCGATGATGCCTTCGAGGCCCGCGGCGATGCTTTCGTTGAAGAATGCTTCGATTTTTTCAGCGCTGCTGGTTTCAATGCTTTTGGTGAGCTCGATGCGGGTTCCTTTGGAAATAATGCTTTTGAGGAGTTTTCGGCGCTCCACAAAGGGCAGCCCCATGGTATTTTTTCCGTTCAGGTACATGATGTCAAAGCAGAAGATGCGAAGCGGGTATTCTTCGCTTTTTTCTTCGATGCCGTATTTGCGTTTGCGCTGAATCGTAATCTGGAACGGGAAGAATTCGCCGGTGGCGGGGTTTTCGGCGATGGCTTCGGCTTCAAAAATCGCGGTGTGCGCCGTGATCTGGTTCAGAATCGCTTTGACGATGTCCGGAAACATGTGGGTTACGTTTTCGCTTTTGCGTGAAAAGATTTCGACTTTTTTCCCGTCCTTGTGGCATTGCAAGCGAAAGCCGTCCAGTTTTTGTTCGACAATGCATCGGCCTAATTTTTCGGCGATTTCTTCGGCGCTGGGCAATCGCTCCGCAAGCGTTGGGCGGATCGGGATTCCGGGTCTTATTTCGATTGTGTGCAGTCCGTCGAGTCCTTTTTCTTTGAGTTTTTGGGCAATCGTCCCCATGTCGGGGTAAATATTGTATTTGGCTTCAATCAGTTCCCGAATTTTGCTTCGGATTTTTCGTTTTCGTTCGTCTTCCCATTCGTCTGTTTTGGATTTGTTGGTTTTGAGTTCGTCTTCGATTTCAGCTACTTGCTTCGGATTGGTTTTCGCAAACGCTTCCACAAACGAGAGTGCGAGTGCGTCCATAATCGTGGGGTCTCCCAATCCAAGCCGCAGGTTCTCCAGCGGGATTCGCACAATGAATTTGGCTTCAAGGGGCGAAGCGGAGTTCACGAGTTCGGCGAGCAGTTTGATTTTGGTGTCTTGGCTTCCGGTGCCGCTGCATTGTGCGATTTTAACGAGGTTTTCAAATACTTTTTGCAGGCTTAGTTCTTGCGAAAAAAAGGCTTGTTGTTTGCGCTTCGCGAGCACTTCGGCGGCAACGAGTCCGAGGTCCCCCAGTTTTTTGTACTTCGCGTTCACTTCGTGAACCGGGAATCCGCTGACGCGTGCAATCGCTGCCGCCACGAATTTGTCGCCCATTCCAATCGTGATGCCGGAGAAGTCGGGTCCGAGTTTTCCCTGCAGCAGGTACATAAACTGGTGGACTTCGTCGCGCTTCGCGCTGCCAAAGGCGTCGCTGACCAGCTGCATGATTTCAAGGCGGCTGGACTTTTTTTCAATGGCTTCAAACACTTGCGCCACTTTGAGGAATTTCATATATGGGATAACGGAAATCCTCCATAAAAAACTGCTTTTTGGTGCTTTCGAATGCGGTCTGAATCCTTTAAAAACTCCCTTTGGCACAAATTGCATAATCGCGATTTTCCGTTTTTTCGCAGTCAGGCCCGCCGCGGGGTGGCGTCCCCGTGAACGCGCTGCACTGGTGTGCAGGCGGTTCGGACAACGTCCAAACCGCACGGGGTTCCACAGGAACCCCTTATCGCCGGATTGCGCCTACGGAATGGCGCAGGGGCTGTAGTCTAGCCTGGTAGGACTCGTGCTTTGGGAGAGCCTTTTTGCTGATGCAAAAAGCCTGGGGAAAAACGGTTCGAGCCGCGAAAGCGGCCTTCACGTTTTCGCCAGCCTTTATGAAAAGGCTGCAAGCGAGCACGGAACCTGAGTTCAAATCTCAGCAGCCCCATTTTCAGTTGCCGTGTTTTTTAAATGTTGATTCGCGTAATTCTTATGTCTGAAATCAGGAAATGGGTTTAGAGTCGATTTAATTCGAAACGATTATATTGAATGGGGCTGTAGTCTAGTCGGTAGGACTCAAGGCTGGGGGTCTTGGAACCCGAGTTCGAATCTCGGCAGCCCCAATTGTTTTAGAAGGAATTCAAATGGCAAAAAGAAAAGTGAGTTTGAAGCTGGGCCGTCGCTCAAAGCCTGTTGGATCGTCCGTTTCTCGTGCACGAAAAAGACCTCTTGTGAATAATTCGCATTTGAAAGAGGTATTTGGTCAGTTGCATCCGCGCGAATTTGATATAAGCATGCGAAGGATTGCCTATTTGTCGGCTAAGGATCCGGTGTATCAAACCGTGGTGGAACGCGCCAAAAGACTGGATAAAGCGCAAGACGCCCAAGCTGAAAACCCGTGGGTGCATTCAGAGCGGAAGCGTCTGGGCGATTGGATAGGTAGTCTATTGCGTGGCTCGATTTCGCGAGAAGATTACATTGGACTGGCAGTTCAGTTTGGTCTTCAGAAGGTTATGAAGAATCCGGATTCTCATTTTAAGGCCATGAAAAATAGCCTTTAGTGCGAAGAAACCGCCAGTGAATGAATTAAAAATCCTGTTTGATTGTATATTTGGGTTTTGGCATGGAAAAAAAGAAATCAACGGACGCAAAACCGGTTCGCTCTGACAAGGTCATTTTTAGCATTGACAAGGAAAAGAATTTTTCGGACTGGTTTTCGGAGATCATCAAGACTGCCGAGCTTGCGGACCTGCGGTACAATCTCAAGGGCTTCCTTGTTTTTCAGCCTTGGTCCGTATTGTCCATGGAGGCCATGTATGATTTTTTGGAGCGCGACTTGCAGAAGCGCGGGCACAAGCCGCATTGGTTTCCCGCGTTAATCCCCGAAAAAAACTTGTTGGTTGAGTCCGAGCATGTGGAAGGGTTTGTGCCGCAGGTGTTTTGGGTGACGGAGCATGGCAATGGGGAGAAACTCGAAGAGCGTCTCGCGTTGCGGCCAACGAGTGAAACCGCGTTTTATTCCATGTTTGCGCTCTGGATCCGATCGCATCATGATTTGCCGTATTTGACGTACCAGCGCGGTCCGGTGTGGCGCTTTGAAACGCGGGCCACGCGGCCGTTTCTGCGAAGCCGGGAGTTTCACTGGATTGAGACCCACTGTGGATTTGCTTCGCGCGAAGCAGCGCTGGAGAATGTCCGGCAAGACATGGCTACGACCGAGCGTGTGATGCACGGCGTGTTTGGTGTTCCGTTTATTTTTTTCCAGCGGCCCCAGTGGGACAAATTCGCGGGCGCGGATGAAACTTTTGCCGCGGATACCATCATGCCGGATGGGCGGATTATTCAGCAGCCTTCGACGCACTTATTGGGGACTCATTTTTCAAAGGCGTTTAAGGAGCAGTTCACAGATGAATCCGGTCAAGAGCAGCTGGTGTTCAATACGTGTTATGGCCCGGCCGTGAGCCGGATTTTTGCTTCCGTGGTCTCGTTTCATGGGGATGCCAAGGGCTTGCGGTTTCCGTTTGAAATTGCGCCGGTGCAAATCGTGATTGTTCCGATTGCGTTTCATAAAGATCCGAAGGTTTTGAAAGTTGCGCAGTCGCTGCGCGACCGTTTGTTTGACGCGGGCTACCGTGTTGAAGTCGATGCATCGGATAAGATGCCGGGGGAGAAGTTTTTCTTTTGGGAAATGAAGGGAGTTCCGCTTCGCCTCGAGATTGGCCCGAAGGAGCTGGAGAAAAAAGAGTGGGTGTTGTTTCGGCGGGACACGGAAAAAAAACTGAACGTTTCCGACAAAAACCTCTTGGAATCGCTTTCAAAAAATGCAAAGGAATTATCGGATAATTTGCGGCATCAGGCGGATACCCAGTTCAAAAATATTATTCGTGACGCGGACTCCAAAAAGGAACTGGAGAAAATCGCATCCGGCCGCGGGTTTGCGCGGTGCAATTTTTGTTCGATCTCAAAGGACGGTGCGTCGTGCGCGGAAATTGTGGAAAAAGAATTCGGCGCGAGTGTTCGCGGAAAGCGCTTTGATTCGAGTGAATTGCCGTTTGGTTCGAAAAAGTGCGTGGTCTGCGGGGAAAAAGCCGGTGTCGTGGTGTACATCGGAAAGCAGTATTAAATGGATTCTCTGTTGATTATTTTTTTGTAAAAATTGAACCTGTTGAGTTTTTTTTGATTTTTCATGAAACCGCATTCAATTTCAAATCGCAGAATCAAAGCCGTCATTTTTGACCTGGACGGAACCTTGATTGATTCGATTCCGTTTCATTTTGATTCTTTTTTCGAGTTGTTCAAAGTGATGGGGCATCCGGTGTCGCGCCAAGAGATCCGCTCGGTTTTGCGGTTGAACACCGAAGAGATTTACCGGCGGCTTCATACCAAGAAGCGTTTGCATTTGGAGATGGAAAAGTTTTTGCATCTGCGCCGCGACGTGTATTATTCCGTTATCCGGGGAAAAAAACTGGTATTTCGGGATGTGTACCCGGCACTTTTGCATTTGCGCGGTTACAAATTGGGAATCGCCACGAACTCTAGTCGTCATACCTTGCTCAAATCGACGCCTTCAAAATTGTTTCGAAGATTTGACAAGTCAATTTCGTTTTCGGAGGTGTACCGCGCCAAGCCGGATCCGGAGATGCTTTTAGCGCTTGCGCGAAAACTGCGTGCAAAGCCAAGCCAGTGCGTCATGATCGGCGACTCCGTGATGGATGTGCGTGCCGCAAAGCGTGCGGGGATGAGTTCGATTGGATTGTATCGCAAAACGGGCGCGTCTACGCGAAAAGGCCTCTCGCGCGAAAAACCGGATTTTTTGATTGTAAAACTTTCAGAATTGGGTCCCGTGTTGCGAAAACTTGAAAGAAATCGGGTTGCATGAAACTTTTTTTTTGAATCAGTGTACGCCCTTTGGGTGCTCTGTCTGCAGGGGTTTGCTCCAGACCTCGATTTCTTCGCCGCGGATTTTTTCAACCCAAAGATAGGCAAATGCGAATCCGGCATTGGAATAAATTTTTTGGGCCACGGCGTTTTTTTTGGATACGAGTAGGTACGCGGTTTCGAATTCTTTTTTTTTCATTTCTTTCAGTGCAAAGGAAAGCAATTGCTGGGCAAGTCCCAGGTTTCGGTACTCGGGCAGAACGCTTAAGCCGTTGATGCGGATGCTTTGTTCGGGTTCGGGTAGTGTTTCAAGTTCGATGAATCCCGCCAGTTTTTGGTCGCAGGTGATTTTCCAGAGAAAGTATCGGGGATTTTTGATTTTTTCTTCCAACGGGTGTTTGGTTAAATCGAGGTAGGAGAATTCGGTTTGGAGGATGCGGTTGACCAGTGGAATATCCTTGGAATTTATTTTTTGGATTTGAATCTGCACGGTCTCACCGACTCTTAAACAGGTTTGGATTTTTTATGTTTTGATTCGCGATACGAATTCTTCGATTTCTTTTCCGCTGACGGCACATCCGGCAAATTTGACGCTCCAGAGCGCGGCTTCAAGCCCTTGTCTGGTTTGCCCCAGTTCGGCTTCAAATTGCCGGTCTTCAAATGCAAGTCCGAGCAAATCGCAGCTTCGAACAATGAGCGGTTTTCCAAGGATGCGAAACAATTCGGAGAGACTTTCGTTATTTACGGTTATTTTTTGGTCGCGTCGCTCGGACAAAAGCGAAGCCAGCCGCATCGGGTCTTCGAGAATCATCCGGCTGGTGCGTTCGTCAATGGCGCAAGCATCTGCATTGGCCTGTTTGAAGAGGGCGAGGGATTCGATTTCACCTGAATGAAGCAGTTCCAGTGGTTGTTCTTCCGCGAAAAACAAGTGGTTGGCCAGGCCCGCGATTTGGGATGCGGTTTTTTTGGTTTGTTCATCCGGGGAGACCACTGTAAGCCATTGTTCGGCGATGGCGGCTTTAATTCGCACCGCGTTGAGTTCGAATCGTTTAATGCCTTCTGGGCGCGAAACGGTTTCGTGGTAAACGGATTTCGGAATCAGGCATGCGATTTGGTGGTGTTGGCTTAGATTTCGAAGGATTTTAAGAAAGCATTTTTCGGAGAGCGAAATGAGGGTGCTGGCATCAAATACAATCGTGGTCATGCGGACCCCGGTTTTAGAATTTCTTGAAGGCGTTTCACGCGGTCTTCAATGCTGCCGAGAACAGGGGTTTCTTCGTGCATTTTGGTGTAACCGATGTAGTTGAAGAGTTCTTTTTGGTTGCAGCCGGTTAAGGCGGCGGCTTGTCCCAAACTGAGTCCATAGGCGTAGGCGGTGCTGGCTTGTTTGACGCGGGCTTTTTCGACGAGGTTTTCGTAATAGTTCCCGAATTCTCGGTCCACCATGGAAATGCGGTCGCTAATGGAAATGAGTATCTGAGACATTTGAGAGGTGTCTTCTTTTTTGGCCGCCAGAATGGCATTTAAGATTTTTTTTCCGACTTGGGTTTTGAAGGCTTTCCACCCCGGTTCTTTTTGGAAATGTTCTTTTTGCAGGAGTTTGGTAAGCGCGTACGCGATGACGGCTAGTTTTGCCTTGGTGGAATTGTTTTCAAGGGCTGCCGCCGAAATAGCCGCATTGGCGGTTTCGCGTAGGCCCGCAGGGTCGTTTCGCGAAAGCGAAGAAAGGATTTTTTCAAGGTAAAACAAGCCGGGTTTGCTCATATTGAACTCAACGAAGGCATTTTTTATAAGCGTTGGGGTAGAAGACAGTCCGGTGCGTTTATTCGGATGCGACCCCGCGTACCGAATGGCGTTGATTTAAATACTGTGGATTTTCTAATAGTGTATTATGCACCTTAACCGTAAGAATCTGGCATGGGTTTTTCTTGCACTCGTAGTGTTTTTCCTGCCTGTGAGGGGTGCGATTTCATCGGCGGATTCAATCGATTTTGTTTCGGAAGAGAATCATTTTTTGGAGCCGAATGATTCTGTGGAGCAGCCCGTCGTCCCGATTCTGCATGGAACCGAAAAATTCTGGGTGATTCCGGTGATTTCGGGTTCTGAAGTGGCCACCTTTATTCCCGTGTATGTGTCGGAAAAAAAGCTTTCAGATAATCGGGCAGTGAATGAGGCCTTGTTTTCAACGGCCCAGTTTTTGCGTTCGTATATCCTGTACAAGTCGAATCTGGCAAGCCAGAACAAGCGCTGGTTTTTGGGGCCGGATAATTCCCTGATTTTGTCGCGCTTGTCGCGTGATTTAAAGGATGAACTTTTCACGTTAAACATCGTAAAAGCTGATTTTGCACAAGGAAAAGAGCAGATTGAATTGATGCAGTCGCAGTTATCCGAAATGTCCGATACGGCGGATCAATTGTCGGATGCGGTGTTTGGGTTTGTGGAAACCGAAAGTGAATTTGTTTCCGCTGCCGGTACCTCGGACTTAGCCCTGATTCGCGATTCGGCTTTTAACGCGTTTGATATTCTTTTTGAATTGGAATCGCAGGCCAGTGCGTATCAGTCCGAGGTCAGTGCGTTAAAACTGGATATTTCCCAGTCCAACTTGCCTGCGGATAAGAAGAATAATTTCATTAACCTCGTGGACCCGCCGCCGGAGTTGTTTACGCTGGGAAGCACGTCTATTGGAAACTGGGTGATTGCAAGCCAGGAAGCGCGGTCCCTGATTTTGGCGCAGTACAATCTGGCGAAATCAAAGTCGTTTTTGGATGCTGCCTGGGCGGAGTTTTCGAGCCGCGTGGCCCGAAACGCCGCGTACGCGGAGATTTATGGTTCGGACGAACCATTTCGCGAAAAAGCCGGGTATTCTTCGCTGGATGCGGCCATCAGGGACATGGCATTGCCTGGGAATGCTGCGCAGTGGCAGAATCAGGAGAAACTCGCACAAGCACTCTCGGATTTTGACAAGTCGGTTCGCGCGTTTGAGAACCAGCAGTTTGATGTAGCGATTGCGCTGGCGCAGCAGTCCAAGCGTGCGGCGGAGCGCGTCGTCGCCGCGGGCGTGATTCCCCCAAAGGCCGATGGGTTTAATCCGGAGCAGTGGATTAATGTGGCGATTATTGTTTTGTTAATCGTGATTGTGCTTTATTTTGTGCGCAATCGCTCGCATATCATGGGTGCGTTCGCCAAGTCATCCGGCGAAGAGTCTGTGGACTTGGATAACTGGAAAAAGCGGGTATAAGATATTAGCGAATGCGGGATTTATCGGGGTTGAACAGATTTGTTTTCTGCTAGTGGGCTGAAAATCCGGATTCTGTTTCTTTTTTTGTTTTTCTCGGCGTTGCTGGTTCCATCCGTGAACGCGGAAGTGATTGTGTCGGTTCAGCCTGTCGACGAGCGCGATTTTTTTTATTCCGAGGAAGTGCGCGAGTTTCGCGCGGTTGTGCTGAATCCAACCAATGATCGCGAGACGGGGTATCAGTTCAAAGCGGAAGTCTCCTCGGATCTGGTGCTATTAGAGCAAAACAAAGAAGTGAGTGAGATTTTTTTCACGCTCCCCGAAGTCTTGCCCGGCCGCTTTGTGGCGTTGCCATTTTGGGTGAAAGCGCGCGGTTCGTTGTCCGATTCTGCAGTAATAACGCTGAATTTTGGAAAAACCGTGTTTTCCGAGTTTTCTGCGCGTTCAACCCGGGTGGTTGCGTCTCCACTTACGGTGGCGGCGTCTCTTCAAAAGGAACGCATGGGGTTATCTGAAGACAATTCCATTTTGCTTTCGGTTCGAAACGATTCGAATAAGGTAATTGAAAATTTCTCTGCGCAATTGGTGCTGAACCCTTCTTTTTTGCAGTTATCGCCCCGGGTCTTGCAGATTGAAAAACTGGATTCGAATTCGGGGTTGGAGCCGTTTGAATTCGGGTTCGTGTCCAAAGGAAACGTGCTTGGTACTTTTGATGCCGTGGTGGGTGTGGATTTTTCGGACGAAACCGGTCAGCACATCTTGGACAAGCGTTTTGAGGTGGAGGTTTCGGATACTTCATTGGCAACCGTCTTGCTCGTGGTCGTGATAGTGGCGTTGATTGGAATCATGGCGTTTTTGCGGCCAAAGCCGATTGCGGAAAAGAAAACCGTTCATCCGCAGAAAGAAGATAAGAAAGAAAATGCAAAAAAGGAAAAATAAAAATAAATTGTTTGGTTTTTGTTCACCCGGCAAATTTTTTCCATGTGCATTTTGCTTCATTTATTGCTTTGAATTGAAGTTAAATTGGCTCCCTGTTTTCTTTTTAAGATTAATTCCTGATATCCGCGCATATATCGGTTGTCCGATTTATGCAAACGTATTTAAGCTGTTTTGGGTTTGATTACTTTTGCTTTTGGTGGTTTTAAATGAAATCCGGTGTGGTCATTGAAGCGCGCGGCGTTTACAAGATTTACGATATGGGCGATTCCGAGGTGCGCGCATTGGATGGCGTGAATCTTAAAATCAGGCGCGGAGAGTTTGTTTCAATTACGGGCCCAAGCGGTTCTGGAAAAACCACGTTGCTGGATGTGTTAAGCGCGTTGCTTCGGCCAAGCCATGGTGAGGTGTTCATTAATGGCGATCCGATTTCGGAAATGTCGGATTCGGAGCTTGCGCTCGTGCGGGGCCGCACGATTGGTTTTGTTTTTCAGAGTTTTAACCTGATTCCAAGAATGTCGGCGCTTGAAAACGTGATGTTGCCGCTTTGGTTTCAGGGAATTTCGCCAAGTGAGCGAAAAGAAATCGCGGCGCGTGCACTTTCACAGGTGGGGCTTTCGGACCGAATGGATCATCGGTCCAGCGAGTTATCGGGTGGTCAGCGTCAGCGCGTTGCGATTGCGCGTGCCTTGGCCATGAATCCGGATGTCATTGTGGCCGACGAACCCACCGGGAATCTGGATTCAAAATCAGGGGAGGCGATTTTAAGGATTATTCAGGACCTGCACGAAAGGCGGGGTAAAACCATTTTAATGGTGACGCATGAACAGTATGTGTCGCAGTTGGCGGAGCGGATTGTTCATATTCGTGATGGAAAGATTGAAAAAAATGAATTTACGCAAAAGAAAAAAATAGTTTCAAATGACCGCAAGGTTCAGGGGATCGGGAGGAATGTGAAATGAAGCGAATTTCAATGGTGCTGGCAATCGCATTGGCGCTGGCGGTGTTCTCCGCCAGTGTACTGGCCGGAGCCGTTCAAGTCTCGTCTGCAACGTATACTCCGACGCCAACAGGGCCTGGAAAATTAATTTCGGTGTTTGTGACGATTAAAAACAATTCAAACTCGGTGGCAGACCAAGTGAGCGTGGAGCCGCAGTTGAATTATCCGTTTTCGTTAAGTGAAACCGGCCGCAGCAGCCTTTTTTTCGATGCAATTCCTCCGTTTCAAAGCGTGTCCGGAACACTGGATATTCAGGTTGACAAGCAGGCTTTGAATGGAACGTATACGCTTTCGATTGTCGCGCAGGAAGAGGGGCTTGCGGGCGTGGCGCAGGATGTCGCAGTGCAGGTAATATCCTTTAAACCTCAAGTGGAAATTGTTTCTTCGAATATTCCGGACGCGGTGCCGGGTCAGTCCGTGCAGGCGGAAATCGAGGTTCGAAACATCGGGAGTTCGAATGCCATCAATATCCTGATTGGAACCGTGGAAAGCCTTACCAGCACGGGGCAGATTGTGGAGCGTCCCATCAAAAACATTGGGCCTTCGCTTGTGTATCTGGATTCGCTGTCTCCGAATGAATCCAGGAAAGTTTCAATGACGCTTGGGGTGGATAGCACGGCGGAGCTCAAAACGCATTTGATTCCTTTTAAGATTCGTTTTCAGGACGAGAATCGCTCGGAATCGGAATTGACGCGTTTTCTAGGAATCCGCGTGAATGCGTCTGCGGAATTGGATGCCTATTTTTCGCTTGAAAGTGAGGTCCTTTTGTCTCCCGGTGCACGAAGTCTCGTGACCGTGAACTTGTTTAACCGCGGGGTTTCGAGTGCGCGCAATGTCGTTGCGGAAGTCTTGTCCAGTGATTCGTTCACTGTTATGTCGGAGCCGCAAATTTTTATCGGTACGCTGGACTCGGATGATTTTGACTCTTTTGCCGTGGATTTGAAAGTGAATTCGGATTTGGCGCCGGGCACTTATCCAGTCAAGGTAGCCTTTGAGTTCAAGAATGAAAACAATGAAAACATGCGCGTGGAAAAAGAAGTTCCATTGCGTGTGTTTTCGGCGCAGGAAGCAGCAGGGAATGGAAAGTCTTCGGGTTCAGTTTTTGACTGGATTCTTCCGTTAATCGTGATCGCGTTGGTGGTCTTTTTCGTTTATCGCCGGTATCGGAATCGTAATTCCAAGCGGAAGTGAGTAGCGTGGATTTAGAGTTGCTTTCAACGGCGTCCTCCAATCTGCGTCATCAGGGTCTTCGAAGCATGCTGACGCTTTTGGGCGTCGTTATCGGGATTGCCGCGATTTTTACCCTGATTTCGATCGGCGAAGGGCTTAATGCGGCGGTCACCGAGCAGTTTGAACAACTGGGAAGCAACACGATTTTTATCGCGCCGGGCGGAGCGTTCCAGTCTGCGGGCGGAAGCCCCGTGGTGGAGGTGGGGTTTAAGGATTCGGATATTGCGCGGATTGAAGGGTATTCGGAAGTGAAGAATGTGATTCCGTTTTTTTCTTCAACGGCCCTGGCGCGCCATGGCTCGGATGAGATCACGGTAACGGTGTTTTCGTATGATCCGGCCAAAGCCAAGCCGCTGGAAGAAACCGGAACCATTGAAGTGGAAGAGGGCCGCATGTTTAGCGAGCAGGATGTGTTCGTGGCCATGGTGGGGCGGCAGTTTGCCGAGGATGCTTTTTCGCGCGAAGTGGGTCTTCGAAGCAGTCTGCAAATCAACGGCAAGAAATTCAAAATTGTGGGGATTCTAAAACCCAGTGCGCAAAGCATCGGCGGGGGCGGACCCGAAACCAATAAGACGGTGTGGATTACGGAGAAGGCCGCCAAGCTTGCGTTTTCGGGTTACGCGAGCAATTTTATGTTTGCCCAGACGTTTACGCAGGACCAGACCAAGAGTGCCAAGGATAAGATTCAGCGCTATTTTGACCGCCAGTATGGAACGGATCAGGTGAATGTGCAGACCAGTGAACAATTGCTCGAGCAGATTACCCAGTTTTTGGCCATCATTTCGTTGGTTTTGATTGTCATTGCAGCCGTGTCCCTTGTGGTGGGCGGGATTGGCATTATGAACGCGATGGTCATGACGGTGCTTGAGCGCACCAAGGAGATTGGAACCATGAAGGCGCTGGGTGCCACGAACAATACGATTTTGTCCTTGTTTTTGGTGGAAGCGGGTCTCATTGGCTTGGTGGGGGGCGTGATCGGAAGCCTGTTGGGGTTGGGGATTGGGCAATTGGTGGCCATTGTGGGTCAGTCATCCGGCATTAATCTCAAGGCCGTGGCAACGCCGGAATTGTTTTTGTTCACATTGGCGTTTTCCATGATTGTTGGAATGCTTTCGGGTGCGTATCCCGCGTGGCGTGCCGCGAATTTGGATCCGGTGGAAGCATTACGGTACGAATAGTGCGTTGGTGAGCCACACGTGCCGAAATTCGTGGCATCTAAAAATGCCCGTTAGAATTCGACTTTGTTCATTTTTTTTAAATTATTGAAGATAGTGCTGATTAAAAAATCATCGAGGCAAAATTTGTTCGGGCAGAGGGATGACGTTAACACCTTCTGATTTTCGAAAGAAAAGATGATGATATAACTCAACGCTGACTGCCCGCTTTTTTTCCTGTAAATCCCTGACCGTGCCCTAAAGCAGAATCGTTACGACGATGAAGTATACGATAATGGAGATCGCATCAGATATGATGGTCGCGAATGGGCCGCCGCCCATGGCAGGGTCAAATCCCGCTTTTTGGATGAGAATGGTGATCAGTAGCGCCGTAAAACTGGTGATGTTAAGTGAAACGAATGCAGCCAATGAAATGACGAATGCGATTGCGGGTTGGTTCCACACAGCAGAGACCACTGCAAACATGAGGATGCTGATAATGAATGAGATCAATAGGGCAATGGCCATTTGCTTTAAAACATAGGGTTTGAGTTTGAGTTCTTCTCCCACGATTGCCATATCGCGGATGAACAGGGTTTGGAGTTGTGTGCCGAGCGCGTCACTGAGATAGACAATGGCGGGCATGAAAAATACGAGGATGAGGTATTTTTCCAAGGTTTGCTCGAATATTCCAATGAATGCCGCGACGAACAGTGCTCCGATGAGTCCGACGATGAGCCAGGGGACGCGGTGAAGAATGCTTTTGGATAGCGGAACCGTTAAACTGTTTTCGTATTCGAGGTGCGATTTATGGATTCCGGCAAAATGAAAAAGGTCTTTTCGAAGCGCGGTATTAAGAATGGCGGCGATGCTTTTGGGGGGAATCACGCCCAATAGTCTTCCGGATTCAACGATTGGAATTGTATTAATGCTGTGTTTGAGTGCAAGATGTGCGATTTTTTCGATATTTGTTTTGGGGGACGCAAAGTGAAATTTGGTGTGCATGATTTTTTCGATAAGTGTATCTTCGGAGTAGCTGAAGATGTCTTTGATGGGGAGTACGCCCGCGAGTTTTTGGTTTTCATCGAGGATGTATACTTCGTCGATGATTTTGAATTCTTTTTGTTGTTTTTTAAGCATTGAGAATAGGTCTTTGAGAGTCGCGCCTTTTTCAATGCGGGGAACTTCGGTTACCATGAATTTTCGTATTAAAGAATGCGGGGAATTGCCGTTCTCTGCTGTTACCATTCTGTCACGTTCTTTTGCATCTTTGATTGTATGAAGTTTATTCGAGTATAAAAGAAAGAGGGTAGCCGAATTATTTTTTTTATGTATAAATCGGCTTCGTTGAATCCTTCGAAAAGCATTTTTACGGAAATTCGGGTGGTTGCGCGGTTTGTGCTGGTTCGGGGGGAAGTGTGCCGGATTCAATGCCGGGTGGATTGGTTTTGGGTGCTTGCGCGTTTGGAGTATTCGTTTTTTTGCGTTTGGATGATTTTCGTTTTTTTCGCTTCGCGCTCTTCTTGGTTTTGGCGTCTTTTTTCCACTTGAATTCCATCACGGTGCCGTCGGGAATGTGTAGCCCAATGTTGGATTGGATTTCAAGGCTTCCGAGGCAGTTCTTGGATAGGCGCGGCGCATGCTGGAGTCCTTCCTGAATGCCGCGCACTTGGATGGCTTCGTTTTTGAAATGCGCAACCATGCCGCGGTGAATCTGCCCCGTGACCACGCGGCCTTTGAGAATAAACAAAGGGTGGAGTTTGAATGACTCCGTGACCAAAAAGTGATTTTTTTCATTGGATTCGTTCTCAAGTATCCGGCTTTGAGCGCTTTTTTTTCCGCGGGTTTGAATCAGTTGGGTCGCGTCCGAGTTTTCGCTTTCAGGGCTGTGCGTTTCTTCAAGTGCTTCTTCGAGGGGGGTTTTTGGTTCGCGAAGCTTCGTCGCATTCCTGATTTTTTCCTCTACCTCTTGCGGGGTGTAATCATATTTCGGTTTTTTTAAAAAATCAAAAATCCCCATCGTAAATTCCCTTTAACAAAAAAGGCGGGTTTGTATTTAAAGGCTTTGTTTCGGTGTGCTTTCAATCGCGCGTTTCGATGCCCGTTCGCGTCCGGGCGTCACGTGCGGGGTACTGTGCGCAGTACCCCCTTCGGCGGATTGCGCCTACGCAATGGCGCCGATGGATCACCTTCCGCAACTTCGTTTTTTCCAAACCGGCAGCTGTGCTGCAAGACGCAGTTGGTGCAGTCGGGCTTTTTTTTGCAGCGGATTTGGGCGTGGGTCACCACGAGCGCGTGGTACTCGTTAAAGAGTGCCGTGTGGGCGGGGAGTTGTTGGGTGAAAAAATCCTGGCATTTGGCATAATCGAGTTTTTCTCCAAAGAACCGCTCCACCCATCTTCGCGTATAGGCATCAATCACAAAAATGGGTTGCAGGGCTGCGTAGAGAATAATGGAATCAGCGGTTTCTTTGCCAATTCCATGCAGTTCAAGTAATTCGTTTCGGAGTTTGCCGCGGGGTTGGTTCAGGAATTTTGAAAAGGAGTCGTAGTGTTTGGAAACGTATCCGCAGAACTGTTTGATTCGAATCGCTTTTTGGTTAAAAAACCCGGCGGGGGTAATGAGTTGTCCCAATTTTCGGGCGGGGATTTGTTGAAGGGTTTGTAGGTTTAATGCGTGGTGTTGTTTAAGGTTGGAGAGGGCCCTGGCTGCGTTTTTCCAGTTCACGTTTTGAGTCAGAATGGCTCCCATTGCGATTTCAAACTGCTGGGCTTCGGTTAAACGATTCCGTTTTTGATAGGTCGCAGGCACATCCGGGTTTTCGGAGACGGGCCACCAGCCCTGCGGGCCGTAGTGGGAGAGCAGTGCTTCAAATGCGGTTTGGGGTGTTTTCATTCAGAGCTAAATGGAAAAGAAATATTCTTAACGGGGTTCGAAGTGCATCGAAAAGGGGGATTGCGGTGAATTAATTTGAATTGAATGCGTTGTTTGTGTGGCCAAGCGAAGAAGATTTGAAATTAAAACCATTATTCGAGTTGGATTCCTTTTTCAGTGATTTCGTAGATGTGGCTGGTTAAGTCAATTTTGGTTTGGCGCATTTTGAGGAGCACGAGGGTTCGTCGCACCGCCGTGCCGACGAAGCCGGTTTTAAGCAAAAGGATGCCGTCGCAGAGGAATTCGGAGATGGTGTCGCGGGTGAGTCCGACCTGGTTTTCGATTCGCTCGCTGGTTAAGAGCACTGTGGCCGTGGATTGTCCGAGGGCCTTGAAGATGAATTTGAGGCGAAATCGGTTCAGGTTGGCGGGTTCGACCTGACCCGAGGCCACATCGGTTTTGAGCATGAGGCTGGATGGGTTCACTGGGTTACTCGTAATGGAATCCAATGAATCAAGGCATATGAGGTCGTACTCCGTGTTTTTAAGTTCGGTTAAAAGAAAGTTCACGAGGGTCGGGTCGTCGGCGTCCATGGAGATGATTTTGAGGTTTTTGGTTTTGTCGGGGTCCCATCCGAGTTGGAGCATCTGGTTTTGGGTGCGGTGGTTGTCCTGTTCAAGATTGAGGTAAAGGCACTTTTTTCCTCCAAGTGCGTTTTTGTAGAGAATCTGCGAGCACAGGATGCTTTTGCCCGTGCCGGGGCTTCCGGCAATCAGGATCACGTGACCTTTGGGAATGCCGCCTTGGATGAGTTTGTCAAGTCCCGGAATCTCGGTTTTGACGCGCTCCACTTGAAAAGCCATTTTTTTCCCCTGGACGACTCCAGTAAACAAAGGCTTTTCCTGTTTTTAAAGAATTCCATTGGGTGCGAAAGCGGCCGCAAGTGCGCGGTGGTTCTTTTCCCATAAAATTCGGGTTTTTTGATTATTTTTTTTAATTCGCTTTAATTTCCCTTTTTCACCGGCAATGCACTCTCCGTGTGCGGACGCAGTTTAATCTGTTCTCAAGCCGGATATGGAATAATACCGCAAATTTTTTGGGGTTTTAAATCAGCTGGGGATGCGTTCATGTCTTTTAATCCGCTCGAGTGGTTTGGTCTTTTCAAGCGCGGCAAAATAGGCTCGCGGTTGCTCGCAGCGGGGTTTGTGCTGGTGCTGGGGTCTTTTTTTTCGGATTCGATTCGAAGCAGTATCGGCCGCGAAGCGGGCGCGACTTTCATGATGCTCGTGGGACTTCTCTTTGTGATGATCTCGCCACTGGTTGGACGCGTACTGGAGAAATAACAAGTGTTAGAATCCAAGTTTTTCCTTTACAATAATAATCGTGATTCTTCCGGGAACGATTTCTTTATTGAAGAGCATCATTTTGCTGATGCCGCTGTGAACCCCGTAGGCTGCAAGTGCGCGTTCGTCTTCAAGTGGGAATGTGTACTCGCGGATTCGTTGTCGGGCTTCGTCGGCGTTTTTCACGATTTTTTGGGCGCCGACCACCCAAATTACTTTTTCCGCGCCGTACGCATAGGCGGGCAGCTGGCTTCCGGTGTTCGAAGCCACAAGTGCTTGGCCCTCTTGTGTGAGCGCGTGCACGCTTCCAACGGCCCATTCGGGGGCTGCTCCCAGTTTTCGCATTTCATCTTTTTGGGTTTCTCGGTTCATTGCGTACAGCTGGTTTCGAACCGACTTAAAATCGCCGCTTTCATTGACGGCCTTGGTAATCCCTGTTTGTTCAAGCGTTTGCGAAGTCAGCGTGAATACTTCGGAGCCTTTTGGAAGGAGTTCCAGTACTTTTTGCCTGGCTTCGTTTTTGTTTTGAACAATGAAAACAATAAACCCGTTTTTGGAAAGTGCCTCGAGTGTTTTTTGGATTGTGTGTTCATCTGCCAAATGTCCGAATTTTAGGTTTGGTTCCATGTGCGTCCTCCGTTGGCCAGCAGAAGGTATATTGGGTGTCCGATAATAAATACTTATCAGTTTGATTGGCTGTGGGACAGGATTAGTCTATTTTGTCTTTTTGGTTGGTTTGCAGATGATGACATAGGCCGGGGAAGCCTATGTACTCTTTTAGTGAGCTGTTAAGTAAACGTCACTTTTCATGAATTATTTTGAAGGCTTGTATTCTCTATGAAAACACAATCTTTATAAAGTTTAGTTATTCCAAAGGTATATGCAAATGGTATATACAAATGATTGTTCGAAACGTAAATATAGTGAGAAAACTTAATCAGATTATGTCTATGTCAATGGAAAATTTGGTAAAATAATATCAAAACTAACAATTAACCAAGGAATAAAAATATGAATCCAAACAAAGCATTGTGGGAGAAAGGCGACTTTACCGAGGTTGCCGCCTTCATGCGTCAATCTGGAGAAGCAGTCGTTAAGTCTCTCGGGATAACGACGCCGCTGCGGGTTTTGGACCTCGGCTGCGGAGATGGCACTACGGCGGTTCCCCTAGCCCTTTTGGGGGCTGAAGTTGTTGGAATCGACATTGCCAAGAACCTCGTTGACGCCGGGAACAAACGAGCGGCGGAGGCGGGTCTCAACCGACTGACATTTCAAGAGGGAGATGCGTGCGACTTACAAGGGGTCAGCGACCATTCGTTTGATTTGACCTTCTCTGTATTCGGCGCCATGTTTGCTCCCAAGCCCTTCGACGTAGCCAAGGAGATGGTCCGAGTCACAAAGCCAGGTGGTCGTATTGTGATGGGCAACTGGATCCCAAACGATACAACTTCATTCGTGTCGCAGCTGTTGAAGATAAGCTCATCGTTTATGCTGCCGCCTCCTGAAGGCTTCGTCAGTCCAATGACGTGGGGTGTGGATGCTCACATCATCGAGCGTTTTGGCCAGGCCGGCGTGCCCAAGGAGAAAATCTCCATGGTCAAGGACACATACTCCTTTATATCGCCTGACAAAAGCCCGGCAGATGTCATCGAATCCTTTAGACGTTTCTATGGCCCAACAATGAACGCTTTTGAAGCGGCTCAAAAGAGCGGAAAAGTGGAAGAGCTACACAGCCAACTTTTGGAACTGGCGAAAGCGCAAAACAAGAGTACTGACGGCGGCACTTCAATACCTGCTACCTTCTTGCGAGTGACTGTTAACCTTTGAGTTCATGCCTTGCCTCTGCTTTGAATTATCTCCTAATTCTAAGTTAACTCCTGCTTTTTCTGAAGGAACTTCATCAGTTGTTGAATGATTTTCTATGAAGTTATGTTGAATAACCGGTCAATGGTGTAAAATGAACAAAGCAAATCTTTTTTCGCCTGATTAGCCTGTAGGCCGAGAGTACTGCGTGGTCCGAAGGACCCGCAGACGTTCTATGGGGTCATAGGGGCGAAGCCCCTATCTCATTTTGTATGACTCGCGTTTTGTTTAGGAATTGGTTCAAAATCGCAAACGGCGGTTTAAGGTTTGGCGGAAGCAATGTTTCGTTTTTTCCACGCGAAAAAAGAGATGAAGAATAGTGCGATCAGGAAAAGAATCGGGTTTGCAGTTGGAAACCCGGGCAACGTTTCATTCCGGGTGGTTCCCGGGCTCGCGGTGCATTGTCCGTTTTGGCAGGTGTGGTTGTCTTTGCAGGCGGTTCCGTTTTGTGCGGGGCGAATGGTGCAGGTTCCGTTGGTGCATTCGTCAATGGTGCAGGGGTTTTCGTCGTCGCACCAGACGCCTTCGCATGATACGCCGCTGGTTGCGTTCACGCTTACAACCGCGGGTTTCATTTCGAGGAAAGCAGCTTCGGAAATGGGTTTCGACTTGGGTTCCGAAAGCCGGTATTTAATAATCGCGGTTTCATCGCGGCTTAGATTCTGGATTGAGAATCGGATCACAGGGTCTTCTTCAAGGATTTCAAACGTTTGTTTGCTTTCCAGTTGGGCAGCATTCTGTGCGAATTCTTTTGGGGTGGTTTCAATGAGTTCGATGCCGCGCAGGATGTGTCCGCTGGTGTTGGTGAGGAAGAGTTCGAATTCGTGGAGGTATCGGGTGGTTCCGTTTTCAATTTGGGCAAAAATGCGTAAAGTTCGAAGTGCTTCAATTTCGGTTGCGCTTGCAAGGCGGCGGAGAATTGGAGTGGTTTGAGTCGGGTCGGCTTGAATGACTGGATACGGTTGGGTGGTAGCATCGATGGCGCTGGTTTGATAAACTGAAATAATGGGCGGTTCGGGTGGGGGTGGTGCGGGCCGGTCGATGGGCGGAATGCGGCCGGGTGTCATAGGCGTTTTGCCGGGTCCAAGGGGTTGTCCTCCGCCTCCGCCGGAAGCGGATTGGTACGTGACGGTAATCGAAGCGGTGCCGGAGTTGACGTCGGAACTGTTCGTGGCGATCACGGAGTACGTGTGATAGCTGGGCAGTGGAGCGCCCGCAGAAATTGAAAAGGTGTAGCTCGTTACGGTTCCGTTGTTGATCCAGTCTCCGGTGCCGTCGCGGAGCCAGTAGGTTTGGATTCCGCTTTGCGAGTCGGAGCCGGAGTATTGGAGTGTAAAGTGGGTGGAGGTGCTTGTGGCCGGCGTTGTATTCGTGATGGAAACGCTGGGTCCCGAGTTGTCAATGCCGAAATTATTGTCGGAGGTGTTTTGGTCCGTTGAAATTCCGTCCGTGACGGTGATGTGGATGAAATAATTTCCGTCAGCAATGTTGGAAATGTTCCAATCGATACTGCACTGGGTTGAATCTTCGAAATTCGTGTCCGCGCAATTGTAGGCTCCGCTGGCGGGAAGCGAATTCAGGTCGAGTCGGGTAACGATGGCGGTTCCGGTGTAAGGTGTTGCACTCGGGGAATAATTCAAATCCACGCGCAGATTATTCGAATCTGCATCCGTTGCATTAAAATCAATCGTAAGATTCCCGTCAATCGAATACGAAAAATACGGTAACGCGGTGGTGTCTGGGCTTGCGTCGATTCGCGTAATGTTCGCGTCGGGTGCGGGTACAATGTTTGTCAGCAAATAGATGGCGCCGGCATCGGTTTTGGAGTTTATGTCTGCATTGACTGCTGTAACAATCAAATCGTTTGCATAAGCACCGTTATCAGAATTGACAAGCATCCAGCCTGGCCCGCTGACATTTGTAAAAATAAGCTTGTCTGAAGCTGCCCCGCCACTCCAGCGCACATCAAAATCGGAAGAAACAGCCAGATTTTTTGCACCGGACAAGGAGTCAATGTTTCTGATCAGATACAATGCACCGTTACTCGATTTTCCGCCAATACTTGCAGTTGGTGAAGGAATAAACAAATCGTTTGAATAAGGACCGCCATCAACATTGACTACTTTTAAGTCCAAGGCACGGTTTGTGGTGTTACCAATGGTTTCACTTGACGAAGTGCCGGCCCAGCGCACGTTAAAATTGGATTCCGAATTCAGGTCAATGGCACCCGACAGCAAATTGATGTCCTTAATCAAATACACTGCGCCGCTTCCGGAGATTCCGTTCACATCGGCATTCACGGCAGTGATTAGCAGGTCGTTGGCGGACGGGCCATTGTCAATGTTTAGAATTTGAACGCCGGGACCGCTGATGAGAGTGTTTCCAAGTTTGTCGCTTGCAACGCCCCCATTCCATCGCACATCAAAATTGGATGGTACATTCAGGTCTTTAATTCCAGATAACGAATCAGTATTTTTGATCAGGTAAATGGCTCCGGCATCTGCTTTGCCGTTGACGTCGGCGAGTACGGCCGTCAAAACGACGTCGTTTGAATACGGGCCATTGTCAGCATTAATGAGTTGTACTCCAAGTTCCCGGTCGTCGCTGGATCCCAGCAGGTCGCTTGCGGTGTCGCCGTTCCATCGCACATCAAAATTGGTGGCGGTGGAAAGGTCCTTGTAGCCGGATAAGCTGTCCACATTCTTGATCAGGTATACGGCGCCGCTATTAGTCTTGCTGTTGACATCGGCATTGGCTGCGGTTATAAAAAAGTCGTTGGCGTACGCGCCATTATCGATGTTGACTAGTTGGACGCCGGAGTTTGCGTCAGCAGTATATCCAAGTGCATCGCTTGCGGAGGCTCCGATCCACGCGGCATCAAAATTGGTTGTCACATTCAGGTCTTTGGCGCCGGATAGGGCGTCAATGTTTTTAATCAAGTACACTCCGCCGTTGTCCGTTTTTGCATTCAAATCCGCATCAATGGCCATCAGTATCAGATCGTTGGCGTACGCGCCATTGTCAATGTTCACTAATTTGGTGCCAGAACCCGAATCGTTGGTGTATCCCAAACGGTCTGCAGTTCCCGCGCCGCCCTTTCCGCCGTTCCACGCGGCATCAAAATTGGCGGTGACGCTTAGATCTTTGGATCCGGACAAGGTATTCACGTTTTTGAGCAGGTAGACGGCTCCGGCATCCACCTTGCTGTTCATATCTGCGTTTCGTGCCGAAACGAGGAGGTCATTGGAATAAGCGCCATTGTCCGCGTTAATCAGTTGGGCGCCATCCCAGCTGTCTGCCACATATCCTAAATTGTCGCTGGCGGTTCCTCCGATCCATCGAACAGTGAAGTTGGATTCCGAATTCATGTCGTAGGTTCCAGACAATGAATTGATGTCTTTGATTAAGTAGATGACGCCATTATTTGATTTTCCGTTCACGTCTGCATTAACCGAGCCTAGAATTAAGTCGTTGGCAGAAGCGCCATTGTCAATGTTCACTAACTGGACTCCGGGCCCGCTGTGATTGGTGTATCCTAACTGGTCGCTGGCAATTCCGCCCGTCCATGCGGCATCGAAATTGGTTGTCACATTCAGGTCTTTGAATCCGGACAGTCCGTCTATGTTTTTGATGAGGTAGACCGCGCCGCTGTCCGACTTGCCATTGGCATCTGCGTTGATGGCGGTAATCAGCAGGTCATTGGCGTACGCTCCGTTGTCCACATTCCCAATTTGGATTCCCGGGTTTTCTCCCACGTTGGTGAAAGAGAGCTGGTCATTGGCCATTGACCCAATCCAGGCCACATCGAAATTGGATTCGGCGTTCAGGTCCTTGGTTCCGGAGAGAAAATTGAAGTCTTTAATCAAATAAACGGCTCCCGCGTTGGATTTTCCATTGGCATCTGTGAGATACGCTGTAATCAATACGTCGTTGGCGGAGGACTCTCCATCCACGTTCACGATGAAAATGCCGGCTGTGCGGCTAAAACTGTTTCCTATTTTATCGGATGCGGTTCCCCCGTTCCATCGCACTTGGAAGTTGTTGCTTGAGCCTAAGTCGTAGCGTGCGCCGGCAGTTACTGCCACGCCCAAAAGCACTAAGACAACAAAGAGCGCAATCCAGCGGTTTGAGTTCATGAAAATCCTGTTCGTTTCCCTAAAATGGAGTGAACTTTTTTTATGCGTTTGGGTCGAAATCGCGTGTTTTCCCCGAATAGAAATGAATCGCAGAGGGGGGTCAGAGTGAGAAAGGAGCGAAACACTACGACTCGGAAAGAAACTGTTTTGGAGTCACAATCCGAATTTCTTTGTATTCACTGATTTTGAGCAGGTGCCTGTCGCCCGTCACGATGAAATCCGCTTTGGCTTCAATTGCGGCTTCGATGATTTTGTTGTCGGTCGGGTCTTCCACAATAATCAACATCTTCTGTTTTGGTTCCACTATTTCAAACTCTTTGAGAATCAATTCCAGGAACTGTTTGGTTTTGTCAGCGGGGTAATCGAATTTTTGGCGAAGCTTTCGTTCCACTTCTTCAAGAATGGGGATTGAGGTTACGCCAACGATTTTCTTCGAAGTGGCTAATTTCAGCACCTGCAACGGAAGCCCGCCCCAAAAAATGGCGGAAAGAAAGACGTTGGTATCCAAAACCGCCTTAACCATTTAGTCATCTTCAAGAACATCTTTCTTTTTGAGTCCTTTTTGTTTGGCGAATTTTCTTCCAAATGAGGCAAGTTTTTCGAGTTCAGATAGCGATGAGCTAATTTTCTTCAGGACGATTGTATCTTTGTCTCCGTAAGCCAATAGTTTTTCACCTGCTTTGAGTTTGACTTTTTCTCGAATGCTTCGGGGTATGACGACTTGACCTTTCGAGGAAACAACAGTAGTAGAGACTTCCATTTAATCACCCAAGTAATTAAGACGAATGTCGATTTAAACCTTTCTTAAAAGTAAGAAAAGTAAGAATCGCAGAGGGGGAGATTTGAACTCCCGAGGGCTTGCGCCCAAGAGGTCGTTGCGCAGCTTTTTTGCTGTTGCAAAAAACTTGGGAAAAAACCCGGTTTTTCGCCGGCCTTTTTTTGAAAAAGGCCGTTAGCAACCTCTCGCCGTAACCAGGCTGGGCCACCTCTGCATGCAAATCGAAGTGTTATGTAATTGGTTCGCCAAGAATTTAAAAGAGGTAATATTTGCAGGCTTGGAACTAAATTCAGCTTATGGGCAAGTGGTTGTGTGGAAGTTGGTTTTTGTAATCGAAAATTCGAAGAATCGGCTTTAAATAATTTAGTATGGCCAATGTTATTATTGGCGCTAGTAGTCAGTATCTGATTATTTTAGGCCCGAGTAGCTCAGCAGGTAGAGCGTTCGGCTGTTATGTGCTTTTGCACAAAGCGACCGAATGGTCGAAGGTTCAAGTCCTTCCTCGGGCGTTCTAATTTTTTTCTGCTTCAAGCCGTTGGTTTCAGTTGTATTTTTGTTGTTTTTCTGTGAACGTGTCTTGGAACAATTTTTGAATTTATCGTTTTTTTATTCGTTAAACCAGTTTGGAATCATCAAAAACGGGTCGCCAATAACTGTCCACATCCAGTCGTCTTCGTTAACAGCCAAGTAAAAGGATTCGCCAAGGGTCCACTCGTTGCGCAGCGACCCCAAGAGCGTGTCAATGTAGGGGCCGATGCAGCAGTAGGGCTCGCCGGTCGCGCCAATGGCTGCGGCGTAACCGGCAGAAATCGCGTTTGGAACGTAGCGTGCGGATTGTGCTTCGGTGCTTCGAATCGTGGTTGCACCCCAACTGTTGTAATTGAATGCGAGTACGCGGCTTCCCGTCGGCGATCCAAAGAGGCGGTCGTTGGAGTCGGTTGCAATGCTCCAGCCGTCCACGTCGTGGGTTCCGAATCGAAACGCGTCGTTGGGCGTTTGTTCGGTGTCGTCGTCGAATGCCTGCCAGGGCACTTCGCTTAAGTCCAATATTGGGTTTTCGATGATGGTTCGAAACTGGGTCCAGTACCCGTTGTGGGGCGCGAAATTGAATAGGGTGTCGGAGTAATCATAATATGCGCGTTCTGTTGGTACAAAGAATCGGCCCGGGTTTTCAATCGTCTTGGCGCGAATCGTCAGATTTTTGGCGTCGCCCAGCGTAGCGCCGTCGATTCGCGCGACCATGTAGTGACGCGGCGTCATCGCGGCTTTCGTGAGGCGGACGGAGGGCAGTGCAGTTCCGCTGCTGTTGCGGGGATTATCGGGGTTGTTTTCGCGCAGGCGAAACCCATCCATGTCCATTAATTCGTTGTCCACCGAGAACCCGCCGATGGTGGGAAACGCGGGTGGAGAACCATGGCTGAGGGGCACGCGAAACCCGACGACAAATCCCATGATTTTTTCTTCGAGTGCCGGATTGTTGTTCAAGTGGGTTTGAAGGGGCGTATAAATCAGGTCTTGGGCTTCGTTCTGTTGGATATGCTCGGCAGTGGGCACGTTTAACCCAAAGGTGTTTTCAATTGGAATGCTGCGCTCGGCAATGTACCAGTCTTTCCATTCGATGCTTTGCGCATCGTTGGCATTGTAGAGCACAAGCCAGCTGTCGGGCAAATCCGCGGTTCGGGTTTGGGGCGTGGTTTCGGTTTGGCACAGCGCGCTGCAACCATCTCCATCCGCGGTGTTTCCGTCGTCGCATTGTTCTGCGGATGCATCGTCAATGATAGTGTCTCCGCATCGCTGAGGCGTGCAGTCGGATCTACAGGTGGCATTGGGGCTGCTGGAATTGGCAGCGCCTGCGTCACATGCCTCGCCGCATTCGGGTATTGCGTCGCCGCATACGCCGTCAAGGCGCGTGCAGTTCGCGTTGCATCCCGGAATCGGATTGCAGGACGTTTGTCCTCCGTCGTCGCAGGTTTCGCTCCCTTCAGGTATTCCGTTTCCGCACGAAGCGCCGGGTGTGCTGAGCGTGCAGTCGTTTTTGCATGCATCCGTGTCAATGCCGTTGCCGTCGTCGCATTCCTCACTGCTAGCGTTCCAGTATCCGTCGCTGCAGGTGTTGTTTTGGCACTGCAGTCCGCCGGGCGACGCGTCAATCACGCACGCACCGTCGTTTTCTGAATCCAGCCGAATGTCTGTTGAACTTCCCTCGTCACAATCTTCGTCGCATTCTTGCAATCCGTTTCCGCATGTGGAAGTACAGCCCGGCGGAGCGCCAAAAGACGCGGCCGTGCAATCGGAAACACCCCCAAAACAATTGTAAGTGACACCGCTGATGATTACGCTTTCATTATCCGCATCATCGTTGTCGCAGTAATTATTCGACAGGCAAAGCGCGACTGCGGCGTTTGAACTGACGGGCGAAACCGTGTTCGTGCCCACGCTGGTGACGGCCACGATGATCGTCACGGCGACCAGCACGGCGCCGCCCAGAATCAATAAGAATTCAATGCTTCCTTGGGCGCGGAGGTTTTTGTTCATTATTTGTCGTATGAAAAAACGCAAAGGAGCTAATAATGATTTCTTTTGGAAAACAAACTTTTTTTTGGGGGTGTTAGTGATTTGCGGATTGCGTGGGGGGCAAAAATCGGGTTGTTTGGAGAACTGTTTTAGGATTTCTTTTTTTCGGGTATTTTGCATGCTCTGATACGTCGGTGGAACCGTGGTTTTTGACGCGTCTTTGGATGGTTCGAAGATTGGGGGATGCGATGGTCACCAAACTATTCGTCGTTTTCGTCGCGCGTCGTTTTTTTCCGGATTCGTTCCAATAGGTACTTAAATGCGTTCAAGTGTGGATGGATAGTGCACGGCGAATGTTTTTTGGTTTGGTTGCGCGTGCGTGCGTTTGAAACTCTGCGGTTGTGTTGGTTGTGACGCGCATTTTAGTAACCGGTGCATTTGGACAGATTGGTTCTGAGCTTGTGCCTGCGCTTTGCGAAAAGTTCGGTCCTGAAAATGTGGTCGCACTGGGTTTTAGGAAGCACCCTGAAAAAATGCCCTTGGGCTGCACGGTGGATTTTGGGGATGTGTCAGACCGCGAAGCCCTTGAATCCATGGTGAAAAAGTATGAGCCGGATTGGATTTTTCATTTGGCCGCAATTTTGTCGGCCGCGGGCGAGAAGAATCCGGCCTTGGCGTGGAACGTGAACATGAACGGAACCTATAACGTGTTCGAGGCCGCGCGCGAACATTCGGTGTCGCGTGTGATTGTGCCGAGTTCGATTGCCGCGTTTGGTCCGGATACGCCGCGCGAAAAGACTCCGAATGAAACCATTGAGCGTCCGACTACGATGTATGGCCTCACCAAAGTAGCGGGCGAGCTGCTGGGAAATTATTATTTTTCCAAATTCGGTCTGGATGTGCGGGGCATGCGTTTTCCGGGAATTATTTCAAGCGAGGCACTGCCGGGTGGCGGGACCACGGATTATGCGGTGGAGATTTTTTACGAGGCGTTAAAGCAAAAAAAGTACGCGTGTTTTTTGAAGGCGGACACGTATCTTCCGATGATGTACATGCCGGATGCCCTCAAAGCGCTTTTGGATCTGGCGCAGGCTCCGCTTTCCAGTTTGAAGCATCATTCGGATTTTAACGTGAATTCCATGAGTTTTTGTCCTGCGGACCTCGCAGCGGAAATCAAAATGCATATTCCGGATTTCAGGATTTCGTACGTGCCCGATTTTCGTCAGAAAATCGCGGATTCGTGGCCGCGGTCGCTGGATGATTCGGCCGCGCGAAGCGAATGGGGTTGGAAACCGGTTTTTAATCTCAAGTTCATGACGCAAAAGATGCTCGAGCGGTTATCAACGCGGCTGAATCTGCCGTATTAATCAGGTAATCAGGTATTGGAAAATAAAACTGGGGTGGGAAATTGAATCTGCAGGAATTGTTTTCAGCGGAAGTTGCGCGGTTGAAATCGGAGCAATTGAATTGGGCGCCAAAAACCTTGGAAAGTGCAAGTGGTGCGCGCGCGGTGTACAATGGAAAAAAAGTGATTCTGCTTTGTTCGAATAATTACCTCGGTCTTTCGGATCATCCGGCGTTGAAAAAGGCTGCGATTGCTGCTACCCAAAAATTCGGCGTGGGGTCGGGTGCCGTGCGCGCGATTTCGGGCACGATGGACCTGCATTTGAAGCTGGAGGAAAAAATCGCGCAGTTCAAGCACACGGAGTCCGCTTTGTTTTACCAGTCCGGGTTCACGGTGAATTCGGGGCTGATTCCGGCGATGACCGGTGACGGGTGGCTCTTGGTGAGTGACGAGTTGAATCACGGTAGTATTATTGATGGCGTGCGTCTCTCGAAGGCGCAAAAGGCGGTGTTTAAGCATTCGGACATGAGTGACTTGCGTCGCGTGTTGCAGGAGAATAGGGGGAAATTTGCGAACACTTTGGTTATCACCGATGGCGTGTTTTCCATGGATGGTGACATCGCCAAACTGGATGAAATCGTGGAATTGGCGCAGGAGTTTGGCGCGGCGGTGTATGTGGATGATGCGCATGGCGACGGCGTATTGGGAAAAAACGGGGCTGGAATCGTGTCGCATTTTGGGTTGCACGGGAAAGTGGATATTGAAATGGGGACTTTCTCCAAGGCGTTTGGCGTCGTGGGAGGATTTGTTTGCGGTTCGAAAGAATTAACCGAGTTTGCTTTGAACAAGTCGCGCACCTGGCTCTTGACGGGGTCGCATCCCCCTGCGGTCACAGCCGCTTGCATGGCGTCATTGGATGTGATTTCAGGGAACCCGGAGCTGGTGAAGTCGCTTTGGAAGAACCGCGAATTTTTCGTGAAGGGCCTGCAGGAGTTGGGGTTTGACACGGGTCATTCGCAGACGCCGATTATTCCGATCATGCTCGGGGACAGTGCACTGGCAAGGCGGTTTTCGGAGGACCTATTTTCGAGGGGCGTGTATGCCTTGCCGATTGTGTTCCCGATGGTGGCGCAGGGCAAAGCGCGGATTCGAACTCAGGTTTCGGCTGCGCATACGCGTGCGGATCTGGAAGAAGCACTGGGCAAAATCGAAAAAACCGGAAAAGAATTGAAACTCATCTGATTTGGGTTTTGAGTGTGAAAGATTCTCGGATTTCTTTTTTGAAACCGCATTTCAGATGGCGAAACAAAGACCCCCTCTTGTTTGAATTTTTCGTTCAAAAACCCGTTTTTGTAATTCCAAACATTTTTATACACGGACAGATTAATTAGTACAATTATATGCGGTGGGGTTTTTGATGAATCCGTTGTTGAATGGCGCGCTTTGGGTGATTGCACTTGCGGCTCTTGTCGTTGTAGGCGGGCAGTTGGTGGTACAGCAGGGAAGCGGTTTGACCGGCAGCGCGTTTGGCTCTGTTCCGCTGTCCCCGATTTGTTTTATTCCATCGTTTAATATGAGCCAAACCTATTCTGCGTTTTTGAATTCCGCGCAGGGTTCGCAGGCCCGTGAATTCTGGAACACGGTGTTTTCGCTTTCGATTTCCGCAAACAGCCAGCGCTGTTATTATTACACGAGTTCGCAGGGTGAGCGCGTCTTTCTGCAGCCAAACCAGTTCATTGGCGTCAAGGGGGACGCGCGGTTTGATTACACCAATTGGGGTGTCGGGGACCTGGTTGAGTACCTGAATTCCGAAGGCGATTTTAATTACACGGTGGATTTTAATGCTCCGATTCCAACGAACCTCGATTTTTCCCAGAGCCGGACGATTATTCCGTTCATGGGCGGGCAGTACAAGGTGCTTGAGATCGTGGGCAGTTCACCTGCGATTCAATCGATTAAACTTCAGAACCTGGCCCGGCCAAGCAACGTGTTTGAAGTCTGGGACGGCAAAGGGTTTCCGTACAATCCCGATAATAATTCAGGCCCGTGGGATTGGAAAGCGCAATTGGTGGAGGATGTTACGCCTGGAGTTTCACGTTTGAAATCGATTGTGCTTTTGAACAGCCGTTTAACATGGGATTCAACCAACCCGTTGTATTCGGAGAACAACCTGCACGGGTTCCCGCAGAACTCCGCGATTTTTTTGGATGAAACCAGTCATTCGCACGAGGGATTTGCGCGTGTGTGGTTCAACGGCTTTGAAGACAAGCCGACTACTTCGGTTGAAATTGGGAATAATGCGGTTTCTTATAACGACCCGAACGGCGTGGCACATTCAATCCCGTTTTTTATTAATTTAAGTGCTTCTGCTTCCGGAAATTCGTTTGCATTTGACACTAAAACCCTGTATTATAAAACCAACACCAATGACGTGAATTTCAGGCTATCGACTGCGTTCCAGTACTTGAATGGAATACCCGCGCAGCTGTTTCCAGCGGGGCCTAATGCCTTTCGCTTGAATACGGATAATGGCCCGGTGCTGTTTACTGCCAATGGTCAAGCGGCCTCAGTGGACTTGAACACGGTGAATTACCGTTGTCTTCGGGACTCCAATTCAACTCTCAATTGCGGGGCGGATGGAAACATCGCCTTTTCACGTGCGCCGATTCCGACTTCAACCACTGGCGATTTTATGTCCCCAATGGCGTATTCCATTAATCATGCGATGTATTATGACGATGGAAATATTTCCCGCCCAGTGCAGACACGCGCTTTTCGCATGTCGCCAATTTTGCTGGAAGGCGCCAACAGTCAGACCTACCAATACGCGCTCTATGTGAATGAAACCTATTCGCCCTCCGTCTGGTTGTTATTGGATGACGCCAATTTCTATACCCAGTATGACAAAACCATTTCATTTAAGGGAACCGATATGACGGAAGCAGGATATCTTGCTCAGCCTCAGTATCTTTCTTCTGTCAAATATTATTTTCCGGATGTGTTCGATATTGGTGCAAGCCCGGCGGATACCAATTATCTGGTAGCTCATTTTGAAGTGAAAGACCAGAACGCTCCGTCTTGGGACTTTGTAAGACTTTCGGAGTATATTGATACTGCGACTGGTTTACCGTTGTTTTTTCCCAATAGTTTTCTAAACAACTACACGCGCAGTGTATATTATGAAAATAGCACGAATAACGTGACTTGGTTTTTGCGAAACGATGCGCCCTATTTGCAGAAAGCATTTACGGACTTCGGCTCGCTCGTAGAAATCCTCGGAACGGATGTGAACGGAACGATCATTCCGGAAAGGATATCTTACACGATGCCCCAGACCCAGTCGCGCGTCGAAATGACGATTGTGGTCCGCGAGCCCGCGAATGCCGTTCCGGTGTCGTCAGCTGCTGAAATCCAGTGAATCTCGAAAGTCTAAATTGGGCTGGAAGAAAATGTCTTTGCAAAAATCGTTTATTGAAGCAAGGATCCCAATTGTTATAATTCTGATTATTGCAATTGCAGCTAATTTTTTTCCGATAGACGACCTGATTCCCGCAGGGGAATCTTTTGGCGACACATCCTTATGGATTTCAAATGCGTTGGGGATCATTCTGATTTTTGCTTTTGGGGGATTAGGCTATACAACCGGAAAGAGGGAAGGTGTGCTTGTCAGTGCCAACGTTGGGGGAATCATTGGAATAATTGTCGGGGCATTGTATTCTTTTGATGTATATTTTGGCAGTATACTGTACTTTATTGGAATAGATCGCGAAATATATCCTGTGAATACAGCGGTATTCGGAATCTGGGACCTTATCTCTGAGGTAATTTATCAGATTATGATTATTGCTATCTTGGCTTCGGTAGTCTGTGCTATTGGTTGCTTTATTTCAAAAATGTTGAATGCAAAGCGAAAGTCTTCTGAGTCTTTTTGAAAATGGTGCCATTAAAAGCTTTTCTTTGCGAGTTCTGTTTATTCGTTGCTTTTTCTTTCAGGAGTGCGTTAGCTTTGAAACTGTTTTTGGTTCGAAATGCGGAGACCCAGTGGAGCAAGGAAAAGCGCTTGCACGGGCGCCAAGACAGTCCCTTAACCGCGCTTGGTAAAGAGCAAGCCAAGGAGCTTGCCGAATTGCTTAAGGGGGAGTCGTTTGACGTGGCGTATTGCAGTGATTTGGGTCGTGCCATTGATACTGCCAAGCCGATTGTATCGCATCATAAGGACTTGAAACTGCAGACGCGCACCGAGCTTCGCGAGCGAAGCCACGGAATTGCGGAAGGCTTGACGCAAAAAGAGGTGTTTGACGAGTACCCGGCGCTTCAAAAGGAGCGCTTGAAAAACAAGTACGCGTTTCGAAATCCCAAAGGCGAAAGCTATTCGGATGCCGAGCAAAAACTCAAATCCTTTGCCGAGGAATTAAAGCAAAAGCATTTTTCACATTCGGTATTAATTGTAGCGCATGCACCCATTAATCGGATTCTAATCGGCCTGTTTGCACAGTTGCCGCCGGAAAAAGTGTTGTCCATTGACCAGCCCGTGAACTGTGTCTATGTGATTGAGAATGCGGATTCAAATCCAATCGTTTCTCGGTTGTCTTCCATTGGAAAACCGGATCAAGTGGAAGGGCTGCTTTTCCGGGATCACTTGAAAAAACCCAGTTTTGAAGAAGAAGAAAACGAGTCCATTGAAATCGAAGATGATTGGGCCTAGCCGGCGCGCCGGCTTCCCGCGGACTGCCTTCGGCAGGCCTGTCTTATTTGCCTTGTAGTACCGCATGTGCGCGGAGCCGTTTGCGTCCGGCTGCACTGCACGGGGTGCTTTCAGCACCCCTTATCGCCGGACTGCACCTACGGAATGGTGCCGCGGCTCCGGTACACAGCCGATTCGGGGTTCCATTGTGGAACCCCTTGATCACGGGATTGCGCCTACTGAATGGCGCTGCGCCTACAACTTGGCGTCGTTTCGCATTTCCAAGAACCGCTCCGGAAGGCCGGGTCTTGGGCGTTTGCCGGTTTGAAGCGTTTTTTCGATTTCGGTTAAGCAATAATTGCTGGCCAAGACCTGGGGTAAAATCACCAAATCGGCGCCGGCGTTGTAGAGTGCGAGTGCGTCGTGGTAATGGTGAGCGCGGGTAAAGATGGCCGCTGACGCGTTTTGGGTTCGTGCCATTTGAACCAATCGCACCGCTGTCGCGTTTTCTGGAACCGTTACCACCAGAATTTTGGCGTGTTCGATCCCGATTTTTTCAAGGATCGCAATATTGTTTTTGGAAGCGTACACCGCGGGAATTTGCTGTTGAAGCATTTTTTGGACAATGTCAGGGTCTTGTTCGATGACGAGCACTTGTTCGGTTTGGTGAAGCGCGGTTGCAAGCTGTTCGCCGAATACGCCCGCGCCGATAATGAGGACATGGTCCTGCAGCTGCACTTCGGCGGGAAGTTTTTGCAAGGGGCGCAGTTTTCGTTCCAAAAAGCCGAGTTGTTCTTTGAATCGGAACAGCTGTTTCATCAGCGGGTAAAGCCTATGGTGAAGTTTGGTCATGTAGGGGGTTGCAATCATGGACAAAAGAATGACCCACACCGCGGTGTCAAACGTGGTTTGTGGAATTTGCCCCAATGCAAGTCCCTGGCGGGCCAAAATAAAGGAGAATTCGCTGGCTTGAAACAAGGCAAGTCCTACGAGGAGGCTGGTCTGGAGTCCAAATCCCAGCACAAGATTGATTCCGGCAAAAATCAGGGGATTCAGGATAAACACGGTCAGAAGCAGGAGCCAAAAAAGAGGGTTGGCGAGGAGTGTCGCGGGTGATGTTAACTGGAGTCCGAGCGAAACAAAGAAAACGGTTCCAAAGAGGTCGCGCAGGTACGCGATGTTGTTTTGGGCTTCAAGGCTGAAGGGAATGCGTGAGAGTGCGAGTCCTCCGATGAATGCGCCGACAGCCAGTGGGAATTTGAGTTGCGCCGAAAGAAAAAGAAAAACAAAACAGCTTGAAACGATGGTGAGAAAAAATAATTCTTCGGTTTTGGCGGCGGTGCTGGTAACGCGTGGAAAAACAAAGCGCGAGAGCAGGTATCCCGTAACAACGAGGGCTGCAAATCCGGCGCCGGTTTGAAGCAGCTGTTGCGTGGAAAAAATCGTTTCGGGGTTTGCAAGCACAGGAAGAATCAATACCGCGAGCACGTCCTGTACGAGTGCGTATCCGATAATCAGTTTTCCTTCGAGTGAGTTCAATTGCTTGGCATCGGTGAGCATTTTGATGGCAAGGACTGAACTGGAGAATGCAACAATGAGTCCAAGGTAAACGGATTCGATAAAAGATGTTCCAAGTAGCGGTGCTGCGATTACGACCACGAGTGCCGTGAGTATGACTTGGCTGATGCCACCGATGAGGATTTCTTTTTTGAATTGCGCAAGGCGGGAAAAATCAATTTGCATGCCGATGGCAAACAAAAGAAAAGCAATTCCGAGTTCGGAGAGTGCGGAAATGATTCCCAAATCCTGTACCAGGGATAGTCCAATGGGTCCGATGGCAATCCCGGCCAGGATGTAGCCCACCAAGAGGGGTTGTTTGAATCCGCGGGCCAGCAAGCCGACTACGGTTCCGGCTAAAATAACGAGTCCAAAATCAAAGAGAAGCGTGGTTTCAAGGGCCATAGCGTATCCTACAACGGTTTGCGGATTTTTAAAGCGGGTGGATTAATGCAATCGAATAGTGATTTCAGGGAGATTCAGCACTTTTCAATTTAAATGGGTCTTAGGGGTGTTTCTTTCGATTTCACATTTTTTGGATTAACTCACTTCGTTCCATGACACAATGACCAAAAGTTCGGTTTTTGCGCTTGTTTTTATACTTCGGAGGTCGTATTGGTATATAGGGGATGGGAAGTATGCAGTTCCAACATGTGGAGCGAATGAGAAATTTGACTGAGAAGAAGGTCATGCATTGTATGGAGTGCGGATCCGTACTGTCAAATCCAAAGGACTTGTATTCGCGGCGCTTCTGTTCAGTGGAGTGCAAGGATAAGTATTTCCAAGCGCTCTGAAGCCAAAAAGAATCTGTCCTTTTGATTGATTCAAGTTAGCTATCGCGGGGATTTGTTTTTCAGGCTCCGCGTTTCTTTTTAATTGTATTGGATTTCGATTTTTGAAATGCTTAAATTCTTTAATTCCCTGACGCGAAAACTGGAGCCTTTTCGTCCGCCGAACCCAAAGCAGGTGCGTGTGTACACCTGCGGGCCCACGGTTTACAATGTTCCGCACATCGGGAATTACCGGACGTTTTTGTGGGAGGACGTGCTGGTGCGGTTTTTGCGATTCAAAGGGTACCGTGTCACGCATGTGATGAACATCACGGATGTGGATGACAAAACCATTGCGGGAAGCACCGCCAAGGGCGTGTCGCTTTCCGAGTTCACAGCGCCCTTCAAGCAGAAATTTTTTTCGGATTTAAAGCGCCTGAATGCGGTTCCCGCAGATTATTATCCGGAAGCCACAGCGCATATTCCGCAGATGGTGAAACTGATTTCAACGCTGTTAAAAAAAGGCGTTGCGTATCGCGCTTCGGATCAAAGCATCTATTTTAGCATTGCGAAATTTCCGAAGTATGGAAAGTTGTCGAAATTTAAACTCAAGAAGCTAAAGGCGGGTGCGCGGGTTTCGCAGGATGAGTATGAAAAAAAGCAGGCGCAGGATTTTGCGCTCTGGAAAGCGTATGACGCGGCGGACGGAAGCGTGTATTGGGATACGGAGCTGGGCCGCGGCCGTCCGGCCTGGCATATCGAGTGCAGTGCGATGAGCGTGGAGTATCTTGGGCAGCCGTTTGATATTCACGCGGGCGGGATCGATAACTTGTTTCCGCATCATGAAAATGAAATCGCACAAAGCGAGGGAGCAACGGGAAAACCCTTGGCGCAGTATTGGCTCCATGCCAAGCATTTGCTGGTGAATGGGGAAAAAATGGCGAAAAGCAAGGGAAATTTTTTGACGCTGGATGATGTGAAGGCGCCTTCCGAGGTGGTTCGATTCGTGTTGATTGCCAATCATTACCGCAAAGGTGCGAATTTTACCTATTCGGAGCTTTCGAACGCGCAGACGCGTTTGGAAAAAATGAATGCTTTGATTCAGCATCTCTTGGAGACTGCGTCTTTGAAACAATCCGCAAAACCAAGTGTCGCAGTATCTAAACTCGCATCGGGCGCGCTTTCCAAATTCGAACTCGGATTGGATTCGGATCTTAATGTCCCAAAAGCGTTGCTTGGATTAAATGAGTTGGTGCGAAAAACGAATGCATTAGTAGAAAAACAAAAGCTATCCAAAGCGGACGCCCAAGTGCTGTTGAAAGCATTTGGAAAAATGGATTCGGTTCTGGGTGTGTTGTCCTTTGAAAAAAAAATAATTCCAAAGCTGGATGCTGAAATCGAGTCATTGATTCAGAAGCGTGAAGCGTTTCGCGTGCAAAAAAAGTGGGTGGAAGCGGACGCCATTCGGGATGAATTGTTAAAGCGCGGAATTGAATTGCTGGATACGCCGCTGGGTCCCAAGTGGAAAAAGAAAAATTCCTGACTCGTTATTTTTTTTCGTCTTTGGTTCCCCACCAGAATCGCTTGTCGCGTTTTTTTTCGGCGATTTCGGCTTCGATTTCTTCTTTGGTTTTGCGTTCGCGTTCGCCCATTATTTGGCTCATGCGTTCCATGTCCTTGGTGCTTTGGCATTCTTCGCATAATCCGCCTTTCAAGTTTCGTTTTTCTCCGCATTTGCGGCAAAAATCATATACCACTCAATTCACCTATTGATTGGGAAGCCTGAAAATAAAAAGATATGGATTTTTTTGGCTTTAATAATTCACTGCTAAAACCCGCAAGAGGATTCAATTCGGCTGGTTTGATTCCAAACGATTAAAAACTGCAGCATATTTATTGAATGCGGATCACATGGCTTCCCGAAGACCCCCCAATCAGCTTCAAAACGGAAAGAAAAACTCCGTAAAGTCTCAGACGGATAATAATCCTAATCAGCTTGTTTTTAAATTTAAGGGAAGAACCACGCGCGAGTGGCGTCAGAGGAACCTCAAGACGCAATCTGAAGCGCAATTGGCTCAAACACGGGCGCATGTGTTAAGCATTTTGGAGACAGACCCTGCGATTGCAACGAGTCGTTTAATCGAAGTCAATGCGAAATTAGATGGGTTTCCATCGGCAAAACAAAGCACGCTTCCGTATCTGAAATTGCGGGTTGAAAAACTGACTATTGAAGATTTTATTCGCCGTAATTATAATGAGAAATAAACCGAAGTGCAACATGGATGCAGCTATTTTTTTGTTCCATTGCCCAATAGTTGGCTGGGTCAAAAAACCGAAATCCAGTACGCGATGTTAATCCATGCAATCAGAACCGCGATTAATAAAATGAGTTTCGTTAAGATGCGATTTTTGGGCGCAAGGTCTGAAATCGTCCGGTACAGCAGCAGCAAAGCCAGTGCCAGCAGGATGATTCCGATTCCAAAAAATACGAGTGCGAGTGTTCCGTTGACAAATCCGCTTTGGCTTAAGATTTCCGAAAGCTGCTGGCCCGTTTCGGCAGGGGATAATTGCCCAGTGGCGTTTAATCGAAGCACGTTCATGGCGCTCGCTGGAAACGCGGTCATGAAAAAGATTATTCCTAAAAGCGTTGCAAGGAGTGAAACAATCCATACCAGCGAGACTGCGGACAAGACGCCGGCGAATTTTCCCCGGAGTGCTTTTCCGTTTACGAGGTAAGCAGCCAGGTACACGAGGATTCCAAGAATGATCCAGTTCGCGATGCTTTTAAGCAGTCCGATTCCAATGCCAGCCCATTGGATTGGGAATTGGAAAAATAGGCTTCCAATCGCACTTGCAATCGTTGGAATTAAAACAAGCAGGAGTGCAACGCGTGCATCGGGCCGGTCAATGGCACTTTGCACGGCTTTTCCGGGTGAAAAAATATTCAGGTTCATTTCATATCACTAGCAGCAAGGAGTTATTTAAAGCTTGTGAATCCGCTTTGGCGAAGCGAATGCAAAAAAACCTGTGCAGGGTGTGCGATCAATTTGGATTCAAATCCTATAACTGAAATGCAGAAAATTCCGTTTCGTTACCGGCTGTTTTTTATTCTGGTTTTGCGTTTTGCTATGCATGGCGTTTAAAGAAGTCTATGAAGGGTTTGTGGACTTGAATTACCGTCCCGGCAAAACCGATTTGGTCGCGCTTTTTTTTGTTCAGCCCGCACCTGGTTTTGATATGCGCCGCGCCGCGGGAGCGGTGGCCGCGGAATCGAGTGTCGGCACATGGACTTCTGTGTCAGGTCTTTCGCTTTCGCACGTGGCCAAAATTGCAGCGACTTGTTTTGAAATCAAAGGGAACTGGGTCAAGGTCGCGTACCCGTTGAACAATTTTGAATCCGGCAACATGGCGCAGGTGTACAGTGCGATTGCGGGAAACATCTTGGGGATGAAGACGGTTTCCAATATCCGATTGCAGGATATTTCGTTTCCGCAAAAGTTGCTGAAAAGTTTTCCGGGTCCGCAGTTTGGAATTCAAAAGCTTCGCAAAATTTTCGGAATCAAAAAAAGGCCTTTTTTGGCGTGTGTTCCAAAGCCCAAAATCGGGATGACGACACAGGAGCACGCTAAAATCGGGTTTGAGGTCTGGACCGGCGGCATTGACCTGTTAAAGGACGATGAGAATCTCACCTCGCAGCCTTTTAATAAGTTTGAAAACCGCGTGAAGGCGTGCATGAAAGAAGCGTCTCACGCGGAGCGAATCACAGGCGAACGAAAAGCGGGTTTGTTTAATGTCACTGCGCCCGGGAAGGAATTATACAGGCGCGCTAAAATTGTCGCGGATGCGGGAAACCCGTATGTGATGGTGGATTTGTTGACTGCCGGCTGGAGTGCAGTGCAGGGGCTTCGTGAAACCTGCCAAGATCTGGGTTTGGCGTTGTATGCGCATCGCGCGTTTCATTCGGCTTTTACGCGAAACCCGCGTCATGGCGTTTCCATGCTCTCTATCGCCAAGAGTGCGCGCGTTGTTGGCGTGGACAATATTCATGTCGGAACCGGAATTGGAAAGTTGTCGGGTTCGAAGTCCGAAGTCGAAGTGTTGCGCGATGCAATGCAACTGCAACGCGTTCCAAGCGGCCCTAAACAGCATGTGCTGTTGCAGGATTGGGCGCGTATGCGTGACGTAGTGCCGGTGTCTTCTGGTGGATTGCATCCGGGTAATATTCCTGAATTATTGTCGTTTTTGGGGACTGACCTGTGCATTCAGGTTGGCGGCGGCGTGCATGGCCACCCCAAGGGTAGTCACGCGGGCGCGGTAGCGGTTCGGGAAGCCATTTCGGCGGTGATGCACGGAGTTTCGCTTCGCGAAGCGGCCAAATCAGCTCCTGCGCTTTCGCAGGCACTGGATACCTGGGGATTTAAGCATATCAAGTAATGCTTTTTTTTGAATACGATTCATCTATAAAGAGAAATTGAAGTCATCGGGCGCGTCTACGTATTTTTGAGCGACTTCGTACGCGTACGAGAGGTTGCGGCATACGCGTTTTGGGAACTCCCGTAAGATTGTTTTGAATCGTTTGAATGGTGAGTGGATTGATGGGAATGGTGAGACTGGGGGATTGTACAAATCCTTTTTTTGTGTTTCGGAATCGAATGGTTCTTGCGCGTGCCCAATTGGGATCTCCTGTAAAGCCTGCAGTGCCAAATGGCGTGAAAAATACTTTGGAGTATGGGTGTTTGGCGCGCATGGATCTTGGATAATCTTCGGGCCAGTTTCCCAAGGGTTGTCTAATGATTCGTTCGACCACTTTTCGTACGCCTGGATTGTGCGGAGTGGTGCTTTGATTGGCGCGCCACATGCGTGTGAATCCGTGTTGTTGTCCGATTTCAAGGCCCGCCAGAACAAACCGGTCTCCTAAGCGGAGAGCGGGTTTTCGAAATTGCGGAAGCACAAATGATTCATACGAGCGAATGGACTTGTCTTGCGCTACTAAGTTGAGCGTGTGGTAGCCGGCAATTTTCCCGTCGACTTTGGCGACTAGAATCACCCAAGTCGTTGGTTTTTTGGCGTTGTATTGCCGGACAAACCATGCGCGTTCGTTTTCCAATACTTCTTTTTCTTCGGGTTTTCCGTAATTCCGAATCGACATGTCGTTAAAAAATCCCATCCGCATTTCTGCTACTCTTTTAAAGTCAGTTTCGGAGAGTGACTGCAATGGAACGAATTCAACACGCGGCATCTGCAATTTTATCGGATTATGACTTTAAAATCTTTTCTTGTGTTTAATTCTGCCTATGAAGGATCTTGTTATTTTGGTTTGCGGTTTGGCGGGTTCCGGAAAATCTACGCTTGCAGATCACTTAGCCCGCGAACTGAATCTGAAGTGCGTGCATACGTCTGATGTGCTGCGCCAGCTGAAGGAAAAAAAGGCTTCGGATGTAGATGCGTTTGCAACTAAAATGCAGACCGGTTTTTGGGAAACGAAAGCGTCGCAGCAGTTCAACGCGGAGCGTTTGAAGGACCTCTCGCTGGACCGGAAACTGGACTCGGAACTGCTTCGAATTATTGACGCGGGGAACGTGGTCATGGATTCCTGGACCATGCCGTGGCTCTCCAAAAAAGGGTTTAAGATCTGGCTTAATGTTTCGGATGCCGTGCGGTTTGCGCGGATTGCCTCGCGTGACGGAATACCGCTTGAAAAAGCGCGTGAAGCGAGTCAAAAAAAGGAATCCCAGACGCGGGCGATTTATCGGAAAGCCTATGGATTTGATTTCAAAGAGGATGAATCGGTGTTTCACTTCGTGCTGGATACTTCGAACTTAAACGAAACCGAGGTGCTGGACGCAGCTGTAAAAAAAATAGTTGAAGCAAAAAAGAATGGTTTTTTTGTTTGAACGAAATAAAAAATAATTTCAAATTGTAGCCGGGTTTTTTTTGTTCGCGTTTGATAATTCAGTTCGCCAAAGGAGCGCATGTTTTCCTTGCGTAAGCTTTTTATAGTTGGAGACGCTATTGATAGCATTGTGGTGGTCCTTTTTTGATTGATCGGGTGAAAACCGGTATTCCGGGTCTGGATGATGTGCTCAATGGCGGGATTCCGCGTACCGCAAGCGTGGTCTTGGCGGGCGGTCCGGGTTGCGGAAAAAGCATTATGGCTATGCAGTTTATTTACAATGGCGCCGCGCAGCTTCGCGAGCCGGGCATTTTTGTCACGGTTCAGACGGATATTCAGAATATTATCTGGGATATGCAGAACTTCGGCTGGAATATCAAAGGCTTGCAGGATAAGAACATGCTTCGGATTGAGCGGGTTCATTTTGAAACCAAGGGTGATGTGGCGCAGCAGGTCGAAGAGCAGTTTCAGATGATGCTTGAAATGGTGCGCGAGATGAAGGCGCAGCGTCTCGTGATTGATTCGATTACGGCGCTTGGCCTGTGGGTTGAGGACCGCGGATTGCTTCGGAACAGCTTGTTTGAATTTTTATCCAGTCTTAAGCGCCTTGGGTGTACGACGATTATTACGGCGGAAACCGCTGGAAACGTCACTGAGTACGGTTCGTTTGGCGTTGAGCAGTATGTAACGGATGGGATTATCGCGTTGTACCTGGTTCCGCCCAATCGGAGTCTGTTTGTGCGAAAGATGCGTGGAACGAATCACTCCAAGAAAGTGCATCCGATTGAAATCGGCGAAGGCGGGATTACGGTAAAATCCAAAGACGAAATCATGTGGCAGAGTTTAAAGTGAAACCATGGGTTGGTCGGGACATTTTGAATCATTGCCCGTGGGCGTCAAAATCCTGGCAGTGTTATCGGCACTGGGACTGATTTCGAACCTGTTGAATCTTCCGCTTTTTTTGGGAATTTCTTTTTCGCATCCGAATCTTGTTTTGTTTTCCTATGCGTGTGCACTTGGCGGATTTATTTTTGGCGCCGTGCAGTTGTATGGGCTGTGGTTTGGGAAAAAATGGGTTCAGTATTTGTACGTGCTGGCAGTCCTGATTTCGCTCGGAATGGTATTTTTTGTTCCAGTGTTTTTTCCTACATATTATTCGGAATTAATGCAGGGAGTTTTGGATTCCTGGATAGGTTTTGGAATGCCGCCCGAGATTGAACCGTTTGTGGTTTCGCTGAGTGTAATTTTCATCTCAGCAGCCATGGTCGTGAACGTGGTATTTTATGCAGTGCTGGTGTGGTATGTTCGGCATAGGCGCGATTTTTTTTTGAATTGAATCTAATTCAAGCAGCTGATTCCTCGCTTGGCGGTATTTCGTTTTTGGCGGACGCGGATTGTTCGCCGTATTTTTCGTTTACCAGTTTGGAGATTCGCCTGGCTTTTTTTTCGCCCATGTTGGCGACTTCTTGGAGTTCTTTTTCGTTTGCATTCACGATGCTTTTGATGGTTTGAAAGTGGGTCAACAGGGCTTTGGCCATCGCGGGTCCAACAAGGGGAAATGATTCCACGACGAATTGTTTCATTTCGCGCGCAGTCAATCCTTTTCTTCCGGTGCGAATGCGCAGGTGTTTGTCTTTGCCCAGCTGTTCGCGTTTGGCGGTGACAAACAAAAATTCCGCGGTTTCGTGTGCATCGCGCGAAAACAAGATGGGGATGCGGTAATTCACGGCAATCGAAGTCATGGCGCCCAGGATCGCGTTTTTGTGGATGTTTCGAAGCGAAAACAGGTTATCGAGCGAGCCTTCGAGAATCATAAACGCGGAGGGGTAGGATTCCGAAAGCGATACCAGTTGCGAAAATAGGCGCCCGTCAATCATACTGGTCAGAAAATCCTCGACGGTTTTGCGCTCCACGCAGATGGACTCGCTTAGGATATAGTCTCCGACTTCGAGTTGTCTCGTATGAATCACGGCGCCTAAATCGAGCAGGGTTTTGCTCACGGAACTTGCTTGTTCGCGGTGGTCCACGAAAATAACCACTTTGTTTTGCTGGTTTTCGGCGTATTTGTGCAGCGTGGTCTGGTGTTCCGTGGAAACAGGCTTTTGGGTTACCAATAATTCGTTTCCGTTTTTTTTAAGGCGTTGCAGGGTTTGCAGCATTTCTTTTTCTTTGGCGCGCGCCGACCAGTAATGGGCTTCGTCGCGGGTGTTTTTGGCAATCAGAATCGTGCATTTTCCGGTGCGCGCGCGTCCCGTGCGGCCGCGGCGCTGGATCATGCGGATTTCGCTGGGAACGGGTTCAAAAAAAATCACGTGGTCAACGGAAGGGATGTCGAGTCCTTCTTCCCCGACACTGCTTGCTACTAACACATTGTAATCGCCTTCGCGGAATTGGGTGATGATTTTCATTTGTTCTTTTTGCGTCAAGCCCGGGTCGTTTTCTTTGGCGGCTTGTCCGACAAAGCGAAGAGGCTTGATGCGTTGCGAGTTTTTTTCCAGAAACGCCACCAGATCGCGCACCGAGTCGCGGTAGTGGTTGAAGACAATGAGTTTGCTGTTTGGTTTCGCGTCAAGTTCGGTTTCAATCAACCGGAGCAGGGCGGTTTGTTTGGGATGAACGCTGTTTGTCTCCCGCAGATGCGCAGTGAATTCAATGGATTTTTGAATTCGCGGGTCGGCGAGTAAGAATTTGAGTGCTTTGGAGGCGCCGCTTTGGCCGGATTCGGTTTTCATTTTTTCAAAGTAATCGTGAAGGGCTCCGATTCCCTGGGTTTCAAGCAGGATTTCCGCATGCGTCACTTTTAAAAGCGCGGCAAGCCTTGAAATTGCCGTGAACAGCGCGGGGTTTTGGGTTGGGTTTCGCGATAATTCGTTTCGGATGTGCGATTGGAGTGCCAGTAGTTCGGTGCGGGGCATCCGGTTCGGTGAAAGATTTTTAGCAAGGCCCAGGCGCTTAAGGAATACGAGCTGTTCGTTCTGGAACCCGCGAAGCAGGGCTTTGATTTGAAGAAACGATTCGGGGAGTTCCACGAATTCCCATTTCGTTTGAATCGGATTCACATGCTCCGCGACATCGGCGTCCGAGTGGGACTTGATTTCGACATTGGTGATAAAGAGGTTTTTGCAAACATCGGAGATTCGTTCCTGGTTTCCGCCGGGTGACGCCGTAAGCCCCAGTATAAGTCCTTTGGGGTTTTGCTTCATGAATTGGCGGGCTAAAAAAACATAGCTGTAGTCGCCAACCGCTCGGTGGCATTCGTCAAATACCACGAGTGAAAACGCTTTGAGTTCAAAGCGGCCGTTGAGACAATCGTTTTCAATTGCTTGCGGCGTTGCGGAGATCATCACGCTGTTGGAAAGCAGTTTTTCGCGTTTGGCTGGAAGCACGGCGCCGGTCAGAAGCGTGATCTGGTCGGACGGAATATCAAGGAGCCGCAGAAGCGTGGCATGGTGCTGTACCGCAAGCGGCTTGGTTGGCGACAGAAGCAGGATTTTTTGGGATGGGTGGCGTAAAAGCAATTGATTGGCTACGAGCACGGCTACGAGGGTCTTGCCAAGTGCGGTTGGGGCCACTACCAAAGAGTTTCCTTTCTCTAAGACGCGCAGAGCCAGTTCTTCCTGATAGCCGCGTGCCGTGATTTCGCCATCGCGAAGAAATCCCTTTGAAGCCATTTGAAAACTTAGGGCAAAAAGCTCTTATTAAATGATTTTTAGCCTTATTGCCGGTAAAAAACGCTTTTTAAGCCTTTTTTTGAAAAACAAAGCATTAATAATGCGTTTTAGGCATAAGAAATAAAGGGGATGCAATGGGTGAATTGCCGTTGGCAGCAGTGGACCGGATTATTCGAAAAGCCGGGGGCGAGCGCGTCAGTGACGAAGCCGCCATGGAATTAGCCGCCATTCTGGAAGAAAAGGGGATTGCGGTCAGTAAGCAGGCAGTGCAGTTTGCCAATCATGCCAATCGAAAAACCGTAACCGATGCGGACATCCGGTTGGCTGCCAAGTCGCTTCCGTGAAAAATAATTTGAATTGCAGTGCGGCCCGAAAAAGAATCCTCGCGTAGGCTTTGCTGGAAACTTTTTCTGAATGGTTTAATGTTCGAGTTCAAGCCGTGCGATTCGCTCGAATATCAGTTGCTCAACGGCCTTGGATTTTGAATAGTCGCTTAGCGTTTCAACCGCGCGTTTTGAAATGCCAAAGTGCGCTAACAATTCTTTTTGTTCGCGCGGTGTTTTGTGCAAAGTCTTTGAATTCGAAACAAAACCGATTTTGTGCATCAGGGTTTTCATGTTTGTTTCAAGGATTTTCCTGTTCGTTGAAAATCCGATCAGTGCAATTTCGGGTTTTTCCGGCTCAATGCGTGCCCACGCAAAGGCTTTTTCCAATTGCTTCGTTCCCAGTACGCGAAGCAGGAATTCGTGTTCGGGGCGTGTTGAAAAATGGGTTTTTCGTTTCAGAGCATTGAGGGTTTGTTCGAGTGCAAAAGAGATCTGGGATTCGGATGCAATAAACCGCGTGGAAAATAGGGATAGAAAGCCGTTTTGGAGCGGGGGGATGGTGGAAAGCTTTTTAAGAACGCTGTCCGAATTTTTAATGGTGCTAGTGCCGATTTGGATTTGCATAAATCCATCTTGAAAAGCATGTGCCATAGTAGCCGTTTTTTCCCAAAGAATTAAAAACCGCAACGGCGAATCCGATTCAGGGCTCCAATTGGGTCTTGGATCTAAAGAAGCGATTGAACCGTAATTCAAAAAGATTTCGTGCTTCTTTTCGTTTCATCCATAAAACGATAGTTAAAATTTTGAGGATTTAAAATGACACAATGGGATTCCTTGTCGCTTCGAAAACCAAGCGGCGGATTAAATAACAGTGTAAACAGCCGGCATAAGAAAGCCCTTGAAAAAGGCGGCTTTCCCGCCAACGCGCGGATTGCCAAAAACACCCGCCGAAAGGGCGTGCGAACATTGGGTGGAAATAAAAAAATAAAACAATTGTATGCGGCGCAGGTGTTTGTGTCGGATTCTAAAACCGGCCTCACAACAGCGGCTGCGCTTTTAACCGTGAAAACCAATTCGGCGGATCGCCAGTTTGCGCGACAAAATATCCTCACGCGCGGAGCATTGGTTGAAGTGGAGTTAAACGGGGTCTCGCGCTTGGTCCGGATTACCTCGCGCCCCGGTCAAAGTGGAACTGTTTTTGGAGTTCCGGTATCACCCGAAACTGAGTCTGCTGTCATGACGGAGAAGTCTTCGGCCAAACAGCGAAAAACCCGCGAAAAAGCCTCTAAAGCGGCTTCCAAGAAGGAATAGCGCTTAAAATCCCGCATTTTCTTATGTAGCAATTTTCAGATAGGTTTAAATACTTCCTAGGCACCTATTTATATAGAATGCGCTTTTTAGGTGCGTCGTTTTTCTCGTTAGTCATTTGTATGCATTTTGAACAATAGGGGGAGAGGTAAGTATGGCGGATGGAAAATGCCCGGATTGCGGAAAAGAAAAAATCATTCGGGACCCTGATCGCGGGGAGCTGATTTGCCAGAGCTGCGGATTGGTTATTAACGAAGACATGGTGGATTTTGGCAAAGAGTGGCGCAGTTTTAATTCAAATCAGTTTGATGAAGTTGCGCGCGGCGGAAGTCCCATGAAGTATGTCAAGCTTAACAAGGGGCTTGTGACCATGATTGATCGGCGCGGAACGGACCTGCGCGGAAATAAATTGTCGACCAAGAGCCGTGCACAGATGTACCGGCTTATTAAGTGGCATAAGCGCGCGTCCATCAGTTCGAGCATGCAGCGAAATCTTTCGATTGCACTCACCGAGCTTCGGCGGGTCGCATCGTACCTGAACATTCCGGAATCGCTGATTGAAGCGGCTGCCTTGCTGTACCGTAAGACGGTCAAAAAGGGCCTGATTCGCGGCCGCTTGATTGAAGCGGTGGTGGCAGCGGTGCTCTACACGGTGTGCCGGACCTATAATGTGCCGCGTACGCTGAATGAAATGGCAGAGGCAAGCGGTTTAACCAAAAAGGAAATCGGCCGGACGTACCGGTTTTTGGTGCGCGAGTTAAAGCTCGAAGTTCCTTTGACCAATCCGATTCACTATATTCCGCGGTTTGCCTCAGAATTGAATCTGTCGGGCGAGGTTCAGGAAGAGGGCCGAAAAATCCTTGAGAAAGCGATTGGAAACGGTTTGATTTCCGGTCGCGGACCCACCGGTGTGGCCGCAGCCGCGGTGTACATCGCAAGCCTGTTAAAGGGCGAGCGGCGTACGCAAAAAGAGGTTGCAAACGTAGCCGGTGTGACGGAAGTCACAATCCGGAATCGCTACCGCGAACTCAAGAAACGGCTGAATATTGAAGTCGTGGCATAAGCCACTTCTTCATTCTTTTTCTTTTTTTTAATTTTTTTATATTCTGCTGATTGAATCCTTAAAGTTTTTTGATCCAATATTCTCCTTTTCGTGTGGTGTATCCTAAGGCTTCTCGGATGTTGGTGTAAAATTTGTGCATTCGTTCTTGAATGATTTTGGTTGCTTCTTCTTCGGAGACCCCTTTTTCTTTTTCGAGTTGACCTGTGAGGGGCTGTTGATACCAGAACAAGGTTTCGACATCTCGAAATCCAACGGTTGAATATCCCAGTCGTCGAGCGGTTGCTTCAAGTTTTCGGATTAAATAATTCGGCCAAGGCATTCCAACAATTCCTTCGAATCGTTTGAGTTCCTTGAATTCCGGGCCAGGTTCTCCTTGAACTGCTTCAATCAGTACCGCTCCTCTCTGAAATGCCAATCGCACTCTTCCAAGATGGCCTAAGCCTGGCGTATCGATAAAAAGTCCAACTGGGCTTTCATGGGTAGACTGGTCAATTCGTACAATGAACTGGCGTCCTTTTGAGTCAACGAATTCGTGCCGGCTAAAACCCCCGATAAAGGGCTTGCCATGTTTTAAAATTTGTGAAAAAGAAATTCCCTCGGTTGTACGCTGGCCTTTGGGGCCTGCAACAAAGAAACGAAGTTTGGATAAGCGGGGATCATTGGTATATCTTTGAAGGGCTTTTTCTTGCCTGCGTTCTTGAATGGGTTTTTTTTGCATTGTAAATCAAATGGTAATCAGCCATAAAATACTATGGTGATCAATTGCATATGTCGAATTTGATTCAGTTCTTTTCAGTCGTTGGTTCTGGAACCGGTATCTCGAATTCTTTGAGTGGTATTTTCGTGTGTTCTTTGATTTCTTTCACTATTTTTTTGTAGTATTCGTTTGGTTGCTTGATCACTGCAATGCTTCCGCATCTGCGAAGCTCCGCGAGTTGCATGATTTTTTGGGAAACGTTTCCCCATTCGAGGATGGTTTCCGTGGGAATGCTTCGCATGGCCAAAAAGTTTGAAACCTGCTCAAGGAGGGTGTTGGCGTGCTTGATTTCGGTGGAAGCGAATCCAAAGGGGCCGATCATTTCGGTTTTGTCAATCACCACGACTGCCAGCGCGCGGGTGGCGTTTTCCGTTGCAAAAATAAGAAAATCAGGGTTGTTTTCTTGTTTGGAAAGAATCGGAATGAGCACAATTGATTCGTTTTTGCCTGACATGTATTCTCCTTTTTTGATTCAATTTTTTATTTGGGTTTTTGCTTGAAAGAATGTGCGTTTACTCGATGATTCGAAAAATCCCTTTGTTTTTTTCAAACAGGATACCGTCTTCTTTAAGAAACTCGCAAAGCACGGTGGCGCCGGCGGGAGCGGTTTTGAGCAGCGCGGCAAGATCGGGAATGGAAATGTTTTTTCGGGCTGAAAAAAATTCAATGGCTTTGTGGGACATCTCGGAATAGACGCGGTTTTCCATAAAGTATACCGCGCCGTCAAATCCCTTGATTCCGCGCACTTCGCCGCGTTTGACTCGTGGCTCAAGTTCTTGACCGGCTTTGCGGGCCTGTTCTTCGGTGGGGAGCACTAAAAACCCGTTTTTGGAGAGCAATCCTGCGGGGGATGCGGGTTCGCTTGCGCGAGTGCCTGATTTTTTTTCGCCCCATTTTTTTTCGTTTAACCGGTACACGGGGTTTTTGTATTTTTCATTTAATTTGAATGTTTCAATGACTCCTTCTTTAAGGAGTTCTTGGAAGCGTTTCAGTTCTTCGGGTGGAATGGTTTTTTCGAATTTTCCGACAATCCGGTCTGATAAGAATTTTCGGTCCGATAGTTTTCGGAATAGTTTTTCGTCCAAGGGGTTTTCTTTGGTTTGCGTCACTGGGTTCAAAGGGGTGATTGGCTTTGAAATTCCAGAAAATGCTGCGAGCAGGGGAATCCGAATAGGTTCTTCAGTTGATTTTGCTTTGGCTGGAATGGCAGCGTATTCTCCGCTGATGTTGGTTTTTTCAACGAGTATCCAGAGTCCGGCTTTGGGTTCGAGGATTTCAATTTCGGATGCGGTGTGTAGTTTTATTTTTTGCTCTTCGTCCGGTGTCAAATGCAGAAAATAGCCTTGCTCTTTTTTTTCGATTCGTGCCATGAAACCAGAGTGAATTGCGCAGAAAAGGCGTTTTAAACGAATCGAAACTTCGCCGACTGCAGTTCCAGCAGTTATTTATTCTTAGACAAAGTTTTGGTATCATGCCGAGTTTTACCAAAGAGCAGACTGCGCTTATCCAACAACTGGCTCATGCATGGTGGGAGAATTGGCATTGGGTGCGTTTAATAACGTGGATCGAAAAAGAGGGTGCAACAGGTCGGTTTCGCCAATATAGCGGGCCTAAGGGGCATATTGATCCGGATAAAGCAAAGCAAGACGCATTTGGTCGAATGTTGAATTCTGTTTTGGAAAGTTTTCACACAGAAGCTCGCCGCTCTGGTGAAAAAGCGATGGCACTTTCATTGAAAGCCGAGGAAATGAGTATTCCGATAGAAATAATTGATAACTTATCATGGCGTGTTGCGCGAAGTAAGCGCAATGTCCCGTCCATGGAGCGAGTCCTTTTGCATTTTCCACAATCAAAATCAGTTCAAGCAGCAATCAAAGAGCTCCGTGGAGAGATTCGAACTGCGGATGCTTCTGTTTCGCAGCGCGAAGTCAATATTCTTGCAAAATATGCAGAAGCGTTAAAACGAAAACCACGTGTCCCATACAAACCATCCGAACGTGTTCAGAAATATGCAAAACTTCGACGGCACTGGGGTCGAATGTACAAATAGTAAAAAAATTGAAATATGAAAGTAGTTTTTTCGAATTGTTTTTGAAATTGGTTTTTATCCGTACACCAGTTTCTTTGCTTTCGGGAGGTTCTCTTTGACTTTGCGCTGGTGCTCGGTTAGAAACGGGACAAAGTAATCGACTGCGATTTGTTTCATTTCTCTGGAAAGCATTTTTCCGCTTTTGAAATCCTCCGCAATGCGGTTTAGTTCTTTGGTGTTTGGGTAGTGAAACCAGAGCATTTCAAACACCTTGTCGATTTCAAGGACGCCGCCGAGTTTTCGGTGCTCTTCGAGCGTGGCACGGCCGCCGGTGAACGCACGCTGGATCTTGCGTTCAATTTCTTTGGCAGAATCATTCAGAAAAATCGCGGTGTCGGGGTCGGAGGCGGACATTTTGGTGCCTTCCTTGAGGCCGGATTGGTGGCGCGTGAATACAAAGGAGGGTTTTTCAAGGTCGTAGGGCAGGCGTTCCACAAAATCGCGCGTGGCGCGTGCATGCGGATCCTGGTCAATTGCAATGGGGGTCACGGAAGGCATTTTTCCGTCAAACTCGGAAAGCTGCGGGTGCAGGATGTCGGCGTATTGTAAAAAGTTGGCGGCGATTTTGCCCATGTCGAGATGCCCATAAATTGCTTCAAAGGTGTTGTTCGTTATTTTTTTGCTTAATTCAAACGCGAATTCGTAGTAGCGGGCCGGTTGGCGGGACTGCAGGTACAGGTCTTCGATGTCAAGTCCGATGGCCAGTGCGTCCGCAGCGTTTTGCACCGCAAATTCCTTTGCCACTTTCATCGAAGGCACGCGGTTGTCGGGGCGGGATACATACGCATCCAAGTCGCAGATGGCCAGGTGCGTATGCGCGCCGCTTTGTTTGAAAAAATGCATTAAGTCGAGGATGCATTTGTGGCCGAGCGTCATCGGGCCGCTGGAGGCAATGCCGGTGACGGCGATGAAGGGTTTCTTTTTTTGGATGCGGTCAAATACTTTGTCAAAGTCGCGGTGCGCGTTCACGATTCCGCGCTCAAAGAACCGGTGGTTCAGTTTAGAGGCCATGGTGTCTGGAAACCGGCTTAATCCAAATGCTTTGAATACGTGTTCGTAGTCGGTGATGGCGGCGTTTCCCCACGCGTCGATTTTTTCCATTCCGGCCATGGTTTTCGTAACACTAGACGAATCAACTGTTTTTAAAAACTCCTTTTGTGTCATATTTTTGGATTGAATTGCATAGATTGATTCATTAGCAAAGAATGGTGTTGGATTGGATGCAAGCGAATGCAGATTGAATTATTTTTTTCATTATCGTCAAAGCAAAAATTGTAGGGTGTTTGGATGGTTCAAAAGCGCAGAAAACGAAATCTTGTCGGCGGCGAATTGACGGGCAACAAGGTGCTCGTGGAGAATCCGACGCTCGTGGGTCAGTTTTCGTCCAAGGGCTTTGGCGAGCGCCACAGCCACGAACTGGTGCTCGATTTGTTTGAAGCGGTGTACCTGCAAAAGCGAGGGAAGCTGGAGGTATTCAAATCCGAAAAACCCGTTTCTGTGCGCCAGTTGCTTGCGGTAGCCGAAAAATCGGATGCGCGTTTTTACAAGAAGTTTTTGGTGTTTTCGGATTTTCGGGACAAGGGTTTTGTGATCCGGACGGGGTTTAAGTTTGGGTTTGATTTTCGCGTGTATCCGCGCGGGAAAAAGCCCGGTGAAGCGCATTCGGAGTTTGTTGTGGAAGTGAAAACCCAGGGTGAGAAGCTGTCCATGCCGCAGTTAAGCCGCATGGTGCGTTTGTCGCAGAACCTGCACACCGTGTGCCTGCAGGCAGTCGTGGACAGCGAGAACGAGATTAATTATTATTCGCTTTCCCGCGTCGTGCTGTGATTTTGGAAATGGCCTGAAATTCGGTTTGATATTAATTCCGCAGATTGTTGGGTATGGCATCTTCTCGAAAACCAATTCGAATCCGAACTCCTGCTTCGCGTTCTGCTGCAAGTGTTTCTTCTTCGGGCAAACCGAAAGTGCGTTCTCCGCGGGTTCGGATTTTGCCGCTGTCTTCGCGTTTGCCGAATGCGCCTGTTGAAGCTATTCCACTTTTTCGTTTTCGCGCGCAGCCGGGTTCCTATTCTTTCAAGCAGGCTGCACGCTGGAAATATTTTGATGGAACGGTTTCCATTCATCCGCATTTGGTGCTGTATGACGGCTCGAGGGTTCCGCGGTTTACACTGCAATAGATGAAAATTCACAGCGGATTGTACATTCAGACGATTCAGCGCGAATGGGCTCCGCAAGAGGGGCGTGTTAAAGCATGGATTTGGAATGACCCGAAGGAAACACAAAGAACCGAGGTGTTTAAGCGTCAGCTGGGAATGCATCCAGCCGAATTTTTATTGTCGGAATTTTTGTTTCAGAGCCGAAGCGCTATTTTGAAGGGGGAATCGGTGTTTTTGGATGTTTGGGAAGAAAACAAGCAGTTGTATTGGCCGTTGATTGAGCGTTTTTTTTATGCCAAACCGATTCCCGTGCTGGATATGCTTTCTGTGCCAGCAGGCCAACGAAGGTTTTTGACCTATGAATTAAACAAAAACAAGCAGCGCGTGAAGCGAATTCTCGGTTTGAAATAATCAAACTGCTTTTGGATAAAAAAAGAAGTGAAAAAACGAAAGCAATGGCCTTCGCTTTTTTCGAATTTCCGTTGGTTTACAGGTCGGCGGGGCGAACGGTTTTGCGTCCGTTGTCCTTGGCGCGCTGCACGGCTTTGGATAAGACATCGGCTACGAGTGCGTCTAATGCCGCGGTGGTGTCGCCGGCCATGTTCATGCCGCTGCTTCGGATTACTTCTGCCACTTTGGATTTAACAACCAAATCTGCCATAAATTGAAAACCTCCTTTGTTCGATTAACCGTCAAAAACGGGTGTTTAACCGCTTTTCATAGATTACACCCAAGCCTTTTAAAAAGAATCGTCGAAAACACCGAAAACAGTTCGAAATCTCCGTGTTTTTTGAGGGTTCGGTTGCTCAAAATTCCCGAGAATTCACCCTAGGGGCATTTATTTCTTTGGCGTTTGAAGTGTTACTATAATGACAAAGGAATTGTTTCTAACCGATTCGCATGCGCGCATGTGTTTGGCGCGCGTAGTGGAATTAGCCGGGCCTTTGGGCGTGGTACTGGACCAAACCGTGTTGTATCCGCAGGGAGGCGGGCAGCCGAATGACACGGGAAAATTGCTTCGAAATTCCGAAGAATTCAGGGTTACGGGTGTCAAGCGGATGGATGGAAAAATCGTGCATTTTGCCGATAAGGCAGGGCTTTCGGTGGGGGATGTGGTTTCGGTCGAAGTGGATTGGGTTCGCCGCTACGCTTTGATGCGGATGCACACTGCAGCGCATGTCTTGGCGCGTGTATTAAGCCTTGAAACCGGCGCGTTGATTTCGGGAAACCAGCTTGACACTGTGCAGTCGCGGATGGATTTTTCGGCGCGGGATTTTGACAAAGAAGCCTGGAAGTCATTTGAAAAAAAAACCAATGAAGTACTGGCACGCGATTTAATGGTGAGTGTATCGTTTGAAAAGTTTGAAGAGGCCATGAAGCGGCCGGAGTTGTTTCGCCTCAAAAATGTCCTGCCCAAAAACCTTTCCGTGCTTCGGATCGTGTCCATTGGGGATTTTGATTCGCAGGCGGACGGCGGAACGCATGTCGCACGGACTTCGGAAGTCGGGCGAATCAGTATCCTGAAGATGGAAAACAAGGGCGCACAGAACCGGCGTATTTATTGGACCCTTGAGTCATGAATCTTTCATCCGGAAAACACGGAAAAAAATTAGTGCAAAGAACGAATTCAAAATTTTAAAAATTTGTTTTGATTGGATTAAAGATTTATTTTTTTGTGCCGGTGCATGACTGGGGGATGGAATGAAAACGCCGTTCAAACTGAAGGGAGTCCATGCGAAAGCGCGTGTAGGGGTTTTGAAAACGCGTCATGGAAAAATTCAGACGCCGTTTTTTATGCCGGTGGCCACGAAGGGCAGTGTCAAGCTTTTGACATTTGAAGAATTGTCAAAAATGAAAACCGAATGCGTGATTTCAAACGGGTATATTCTTTCGCTTCGCCCGGGGCTGGATACGATTCAAAAAGCGGGCGGGTTGCACAAGTTTGTGAATTGGCAGGGCGGGATTTTCACGGATTCCGGTGGGTTTCAGATTCTGCGGCCCGAGTTTTTTACGCGGATAACGGACATGGAAGTCGAGTTCCGGAACCCGTTTGACCGCAGAGCCGATTTTTTGTCGCCGGAAAAGTCAATTATGATTCAGAACCGGCTTGGAAGTGATGTCGCGATGTGTTTGGATGATGTTCCGACCTTTGGTTCGGATGCAGCGCGTTTGCAGGAATCCGTCGAGCGCACGTTTGCCTGGGCAAAGCGGTGCAAGGAAGCGCATTCGAACAAGGATCAGTTGTTGTTTGGGATTGCGCAGGGTGGAACGAACGAAAAACTGCGAAAGCGCTCTTGCGAGCAGATTGCAGGGCTTGACTTTGACGGGTTTGCTTTGGGGGGGCTGCGAATCGGCGAACCGGCGGCGCTGACCCAGAAAATGGTTTTGATTTCTGCTTCGTTGTTTGAGGAATCCAAGCCGCGGTACTTGATGGGGGTTGGTTCTCCGCAGGATTTGTTCGCTGCCGTGGAATCGGGCGTGGATTGTTTTGATTCGGCGTTTCCAACCCAAGTGGCGCGCCATGGCTTGGCGTTTTCGCATCTGGGTCGGATTAATATTTCGAATTCAAAGCATCGGTTTGAATTAAAACCGCTTGATTCTGATTGTCGCTGTTTGGTGTGCGAGTCGCATTCGCGTGCGTACCTGCATCACCTGGTTCGAACCGGCGAAGAAAACGGCTTGAAGTACTTGTCGTACCATAACCTGTTTTTCATTCAGAGTTTGGTGGATGAAATTCGCGTGTCCATTGCGCAAGAGTCGCTTTCAGGGCTCAAAAAAGAGTACTCTTTTTCGAAAATGTGACCCCGGGGCTCTGCAAAAGGAATAAAAACGTATTTGGGGTTTTGGTTTGTTAATGAAAAAACCTGTTTGGATTTGGATTATTGTTTTGGTTCTGGTTCTGGTGCTGGGCTGCACGCAGGCGTTTGAACCTCCGCCTGCGGATGATTCAAACAATCCATCGGACGAAAATTCGCCCTTTGATGATTTGAACGATGCGGATGAAAACGATTCGGATGATTTTTCAGATTTGAATTTTCCGGATCTCAATGACGATGACTGGGATCTGAACGATCTGGACTTGAACACCGGTGATTCGGATGATAATTCATTGGATAACAATTCAATGGATGACAATGAACCCGTAGAGCCTCCGAGTTTTGAATCCAATTATACGCCCAGCAGCGAGGACGGAACCTTAAAACCGTCGAACACCCGCGAGTTCATTGTAATTCTGAATGCGGATGGTTTCACGCCGGACCTCTTAAAAATTAAAAAAAGCGAATCGGTGATCATAAAACTCGTGAACGGCGATGTCAAGCATGATTTTTATCTGGAAGCGTTTGATGTGCAAAAACCGGTCGAACCCGATCGGATAACCCTCGTATCGTTTGTAGCCTCCAAGACGGGAACGTTTTCGTTTCACTGCGAATTCCAGTGTCAAGACACGGCAACGGGTCAGATTCGGATTACCAACTAGTGAAAACTTCTTTGGAGTATTCGCGGCGGAAAAGTTCCGTTCGTGGCCTTGGGGGCTTTCAAAAGAAATGTCTTAAAGGGTTTGTTGCACAATGTGCCTGGCCGATGATGACCTGACGATGACTCTGAAGCACTAAGCGTAATATATATTTCAACAAGCAGAAATGTAATAGTGTCCAGTTGATTGGCATGAATCCAAAAACACCTTTGTTGAACACAGTTAAATTTGGGGATTTGCCGTACGAAGTTAAAGCCCAAGTAACAAAAGTTTTACAGCATCGCGTGCAGATTCGGGCCAGGGCAAAAAAATTGGC